>Ga0079226_10000070_pt1 | contig 59544 bp, 66 predicted proteins | sample Poulit2014_FD_76345 | JGI IMG/M metagenome (GOLD analysis project Ga0079226, IMG submission 76345) | Agricultural soil microbial communities from Georgia to study Nitrogen management - Poultry litter 2014 | ecosystem: Environmental > Terrestrial > Soil > Agricultural land | place: USA: Georgia...
CAAATCCGGAATCATGTGCAAGCCTTTGAGCGTCAAATGGCACGGAATACGTGCACATTATACCATGAAATATAATTTATGTTGTTGTTTATAATCTATTTTGTTATTTTTGAGTAGGCTCTAGGCTATGCCGAGCAATAGCTTGCGGAGAAAGTCATGACCAATTGCTGCGACAATCCGACCGTTCGCCAGGGACTTGAAGATGTCCAATTCATCAGCCGTGGTGTGAGCCGGCGCGCGGTTCTCAAACGCATGGCGGGACTGGCAGCCGGGGCGACTGCCCTGTCCGCTCTGCCGTCCGCATCTTTCAGTGCGGACAGTGAAAGCGTCAAGCTGGCTTTCTGCAGCCAGTTGCTGTGCGTCGTGCCTTACGAGGCCACACGCGCGGCGGGCTTTTTCGCCGAGCAGGGGCTGGATGTCGAGCTCGTGTACACGCGGGGTGGCAGCGCGGCTTTGCAGGCGCTCAATTCGGGCGCTGTGGATTACGCCGCGACTTCATTCGATGCGGCGCTCAATGCATTCAGCAACGGCGCGGACATCACGCGTTTCGCCACTACCGGGCGGTTGCCGCTGTTTGCTCTGGCCAGCAGCCCGCAACAGGCCGATACGATCCGGGACATCGGCGACCTGGAGGGCAGAACAGTGGGTGTGGCCCAGCTGGGCAATTCCGACCACGCGTTGACGCTGTATCTGCTCGAGCGCAGTGGCATCGATCCGGACAGCGTGCAGTTCGCCACGCTCGGCCCCAACCTGTTCGATGCTTTGCGCATGGGGCAGGTGGATGCCGGCATGGTGCAGGAGCCGGGGCTGACCCTGCTGCAGGAAGACGGGGCGCGCGTCATCGTCAACCTGATGGAAAGCGACGATGCCGAGAAATATCTCGGCGGTGCATACGAATTCATGGGAGTCTCGGTGCGCCCGGACGAAGTCGAGCAGCGGCGCGAGCAGATGCGCAAGCTCGGCCGCGCGCTTGCCGCGGGGCTGGAATACGTGCAACAGGCCCCGGTCGACGACATCATCGAGGCGTTGCCCGAGGAGCTGGTGGCCGGCGGGGATACGGACGTTCTGGCGGACGCACTCGGACGCTACCGCGCATCGCTGTACCCGACGCAGGTGGCGATCGAGCGCGATGCCTGCGAGCGCGTCATGGAGGCCCATCTCATGGCCGGCATCCAGGATGAAGCTGCCGACCTCAACGCATTGCTCAACCTGAACGTGATTGATAGCTGATGTTGCAGATTGCCGATCTCGAACTCGCCTATGGCCGGGCGGAGCCGGTGCTCGCGGATGTGAGTCTGTCGGTGGAGCAGGGGCAGTTTGTCAGCCTGATCGGACCGTCCGGCTGTGGCAAGAGCACCCTGTTGCGCGCCGTCACGGGCCTGCAGGAGCCGACCCGCGGCACGGTGGACATGGCCGTGGCGCAGCGCGAAGTGGGTTTCCTGTTTCAGGACGATGCCCTGCTGCCGTGGCGCAGCGCCCGCGACAATGTGGCGCTGGGGCTGCGCAATCATGGCATGCGGAAAAAGAGCGCCCGCCGGGAAGCCGACCGCTGGTTGCAGTCGGTCGGCCTGGCCGGACTCGAGACGCGTTACCCGCGTGAACTGTCGGGCGGTCAGCGCAAGCGCGTGGCCATCGCCCAGGTGCTCGCCCTGCGTCCGCGCCTGCTGTTGATGGATGAGCCTTTCGCGTCGCTGGATGCAATCGTGCGCCACTACCTGACGGCCGATCTGTTGCAGTGGGTGGAAGAGGCCGACCTGACCGTGCTCATGGTGACGCACGACCTGGAGGAGGCGGTGTCCCTGTCCGACCGCGTCGTCCTGCTCGGCAACGGCCCGCGCGCCAGCATCCGCGCCGCTTTCGACGTGCCGCTGGCACGCCCGCGGGATTTGTTGCGGGTGCGCGAGGACGTCGCTTTCATGCCGCTGATTAATCGCTTGTGGGATGCCCTGTCGCAGGAAGTGCAGGCACCGGGGCCGCACGCCGCGGCGGCCCGGCAATCGTCGGACAAGGTGGTGCCGTGGGAGGATGCGGCATGAACGCCAGAGCCGGACTCTATCTGCGCCGCAGCATCGCGCTGATTGCTGTACTGGCGCTGTGGCAGGTGGCCGCGGGCACGTACGAATGGATCAATCCCTTCTACCTGCCGCCGCCGTCGGATATCGGCGCGACTCTGGTCGAACTGTTCGCCAGCGGCGACATATGGCCGCATCTGGAGGCGACCTTCGGCGCCGCGCTGGCGGGCCTGACGTTGGGCTTGATCCTGGGCGTCGTGTTCGGTTTCACCGCGGCGCTGGTGCCGGTGCTCGCGGAATTGCTGGAGCCGGTCATGATACTACTCAACGCCGTGCCGCGGGTGATTCTGGCGCCGCTGTTCATCATCTGGCTTGGGATCGGCATCGGCTCCAAGATCGCGCTTTCCTTCATACTGGTGGTGGTGTTGACCTTCTTCGCTGTCTACAACGGCATTCGCGAGGTCGACGTCCGGTTGATCGAACGCGTACGCACGCTCGGCGGCGGGCCGCTCGTGCTGCTGCGTGAGGTCTACATTCCGTCGGTAGTGTCCTGGGTCATGGGCAATCTCAAGGTTGCGGTCGGCTTTGCCTTCACCGGCGCGGTGGTCGGCGAATTCGTCGCCTCCACACGCGGTCTGGGTTATCTGCTGTCTTTTGCGCAGAGCACCTACAACGCCGCGCTCAGCCTGGCCCTGATCTTCATGGTGGTCACGGTGGTCATGCTGCTGTTCTCCGCCGCCGGCTGGCTGGAACACCGGCTGTTGCACTGGAAATACCGATGAACAGCTGCTGTGGCCGGCAACATGACGAACCGATTCTGACCGTGCCGACCTGCTTCGAACGTGGGCTGGTGACACGGCGCCGTCCGACGTTGCCCGTCGCCGGCGCCCGCCTGACCGCGGCGGACGGACTGTGGGCGGCATTCAGTCTCGAAATCGACAACCATCGGCTGGTCGACATCCGTTTCAACGCGGCTTTCTGCACCACGCTCATTGCCTATTGCCAGGCATTGGTGGATCTGGGCCGCGGCCAGTCCGTCGACGCGCTGCAGAAACTGGAAACAGGCACGCTGTCCCGCAGCCTGCCCGGCGTGCCGGCTGCTCGACAGGACCGGGCCATTCTCGCGCTGGCCGCGCTGCGCGGCGCGCTGGCGCACCATGATGTTCAGCAATGGAGTCTCGTCTCGTGAAAGTCGCCTATATCTTTTCCACCCAGCGGCATACGGTGTCGTACATTCTTGCACGCATGATCCTGCCGCAGCTCGAGGAAGGGCGCCACGGCGCCGAGGTCGTCGGCATGTTCTTCTTCGAGGACAACAACTACGTGCTGGTCGACGGCAATCCCGTGGGCGAGCGGCTGAAACGGGTGGCGGATGACCAGGGCATCCTGCTCATGGGCTGTGACCAGTGCTGCTATGAACGCGAGATCGCCGACCGGCTCATGGATGGCGTGCCGATCGGCTGTTTTCCGGATCTGTACGGCGCACTGGCAGGCAACATGCCGGATCAGGTGATCACACTGTAAGCTGGTTCTGCATGCCGCATATCGTTGCAACGGGTTCGGCACCCGCGGTCACGAGCTGTCACGCGGACGTGCGGACGATCGAGCAAGCATGGGCACTGCTGCCCCGATTGCGTTGTATGTCGTTTGCCGCCTCGCCCGGTACGCACTCGCAAACCAGCTGGCGCGGCACTGGCACGGCCTGCATCAAGACGCACACGGATGGTGCATGTCACTGGCTGGAAGAGCAGGGAATCTTCACGCCGCAGCAGACGCGGCAGGAAGTATCCTTCCGCAACAGCTACTGCTGGCGACGGACGGCAACGGGGTTGGATCTGTGGCACGAGCGCTTCGGCATGGACGATTCCGTGTTCCTGCTGACGCTGGTGACCGCTGCGCCCGGCCGGCTGCAAGGCCGGCAACCGCACCATTGCGGTGCGGATGTCTATCGGGCCGAATTGGTGTTTGAGGCGGACGGCTTCGATTTGATCTGGCGGGTGTCCGGTCCGCGCAAGGATGAGCACCTGGCGTACCGCTACCGGGTTTGATTCCGGCTCAGACCCGAGTGGGCCTGAGCCGGTCAGCTTTCATGCGCGCCCTTTGCGGGTGCTGACCGAGTGCCAGCTGGCCAGAGTCGCCGCCGCAAGGGCCGATTTGACAATGTCGCCCACCAGGAAGGGCATGACGCCGCTGTGCCAGGCTACTGCCGGGCCGGCCAGAACCGCCAGCCAGGCGGCGCCGAGCAACAGACACAGCGTGGTGGCGAGCAGCATGGCGGCAAAGGCGCGCAGCGGGTGTGCACCGTCGCAGCCGCGAGCCGTTAGCCAGCCGGCAAGCGCACCGATCAGCGGAAACGAAAACAGATAGCCTGCCGTCGGGCCGATGAAGTGAATCAGGCCGCCGGTACCGTTGGCCAGCACGGGGAGGCCAAGAGCACCCTCGAGCAGCCAGGCCAGGATGGTGATGCCGCCCAGGCGCCAGCCGTAGAAGGCACCCACCATTACCACGGCAAAGGTTTCCATGGAGATTGGTACCGGCACCATCGGGATGCTGACCTGTGCGGATAGAGCCAGCAGGCCCGTGCCGAGGAGCACTAGCCCGGCCTGTCTTGCCCGCTGTGCCGGTCCGGCCGCATGCGCAGCGGCAGTGAAAAGGGTTTGTGCCATGCGTATCCTTGCTAGTTTTGTAAAATGAAACAGCGGCGTTGATTTTACGTTAGGACAAAGCGCTGTCAATTCGGTTTTGGTCGCCCCATGACTGCCGTGGGTTCGGATCCGGCGCTGTCAGCGGTAGAGATCGTCTTCGGAAACAGCGGGTGGCTGCGCCGCCGCACCGTCCTGCTCGGCGCGCTTGCGGGCGGAGAACATGGAACCACGCGGACTGCGCTGCGGCGCAAACTGCAGGAAACCGATATCCTGCGGCACATCGACGTAAACCGCTTCCATGCCGCCGCGCATGCAATAGGTCTCGTGCCAGAAACCCGTGCCGCCCGAATCGCGCAGGAATTGCCGCCACCAGTTGCGGTGCGGCTCGGAGCGCGCCCAGGCTTCCAGCGCGTCGAAATCCTGCCAGTACTGGCGCATGCCGATGTGCGGCGGCAGCAATGAATAGATGATGCTTTCGTGCAGCAGCAGCCCGGCGGGTTGATCGTCCACCGATCGGGCAATTTTCGGGCCATAGCCCAGCAGAGTCCTGAGTCCGGTCACGGCATTGACGCGCATGCCGAGATAAATGACCACCAGATCCGGGTAAGCGGACAGATCGACTGTGCGGCGGTTGGTATTCGGCTTCATGGTAACCATCGGCCCGATGCCGTACCGGCATCGCCAGGGGAGGGGCCGGGAATATATCATGCAGAGTACAGGGCACGCTCCGTGCGCATCCGTTGCACGCGGCGGCGGGAGACGGCCGGGACGAGCGGAGGGCCGCATGCAAACCTCTGAGCACTGGGAAAGGGTGTACGCCACCAAGAGCGCGGACACGGTGAGCTGGTATCAGCGCCGTGCATCCTTGTCGCTGGATCTGATCGGACGCAGCGGCATTGCGGCGGGCGCGCGCATCATCGATGTGGGCGGCGGTGCTTCACCCTTGGCCGGTGATCTGCTGGCCGCGGGATACACCGACGTTACAGTGCTCGATGTGTCGGCACGAGCGTTGGCAGGCGCGGCGGCAAGGCTCGGTGCGCATGCCGAGCGGGTGACCTGGATCGAGTCCGATCTGCTCGCTTACGCCTGGCCGGAACACGCGTACGATCTGTGGCATGATCGCGCCGTATTCCACTTTCTGACCGCGCCCGGCGCGCGTCGGACCTATCAGCAGGCGGTGCTGCGGGCGCTGCGCCCCGGCGGCTGCATGGTCGTGGCCACCTTCGCCGAGGATGGCCCCGAGCACTGCAGCGGCCTGCCGGTGGTGCGCTATGCCCCGAACGAACTCCATGCCTGCTTCGGCCGCAACTTCGAGCTGCTTGCGCATGAGCGCGAAGTGCATTGGACGCCGGCCGGTCGCGAACAGCCGTTCACCTGGTGTTTGTTTCGCCGCACGCTTGCCCCGTAGACACGCCGGTTGCCCGCCGTGCGGCGGTATAGCTATGTGCTCGCATCCGGCCGGATTGTTTCCAGTTGCCGTCCGGCGACTTCCGTCAATGTCGTCGTCAGACTGCGGATCAGCGGCGTGGCGATGTTCCAGACGTGCCAGTACAGGGGCATGAGTACGGAGGCGTCGGGGGCGATGCGCAGCAGCTGTCCCGCCTCGATGTAGGGCAGGGCCTGCGCCACCGGCAGCATGCTCCAGCCGCGGCCGCGCAGGATCATGTCCTGAAAGCCCTCGGACGAGGGAATCTGGTGGTAATTGTATTCGCCCCGACTGACACCGAAACGCCGACGCATGAATTCCGCCTGGGTGCTGTCCCGGTCGTTGAACTCGATCACCGGGGCCCGTATCAGGGCGTTGGCGCTGAGGCCGTCGGCGAAATATTCATGCACGAAATCTTGTGTGGCGACGGCGATGTAGCGCATGGCGCCGAGCGCAACCCGGTCGCAGGACTGCACGCGCTGATCCAGCGCACTGATGCAGCCGACCACGGCGCCGGTGCGCAGTATGTGGTGGGTGACATCCTGGTCGTCGACCTGCAGATCCAGCCACAGGGCATGCTCCTGCAGGAGCCGGTCGAGTACTTCGGGCAGCCAGGTGGCGAGGCTGTCGGCATTGACGGCAATTGACAGCCGCAGTGAACCGCCGCTGCTGGCACTCAGCTCGCGCATGGCCGCATCCTGCAGGCCTTCCATCTGGCGGTAGTAGCGCAGCAGCGCCGCACCGGCTTCGGTCGGGCGCACCGGCTTGCCCCGGATCAGCAGCGGCTGGCCGGCCTGGGCCTCCAGCGCGCGTATGCGCTGGGATACCGCCGACTGTGTCAGATGCATCTCCCGCGCGGCGCGATCGAAGTTCTCGGCCTGGGCGACCGCAGACAGCGCCTGCAGCTGCCGCAGATCGAACATTGACGAATTTGATGACATATCAAAAACATTAGATGTACAACATGTCGGTTGCAAGCAACAATGGCCGACGCTTCGGAGTTTTCATGCACCACCTGTTCCAGCTCCACCCCGCGCTGCATGGCCTGCTGCTGATGCTGGCGCTGATCGTCGCGGTCGGCCCGCAGAATGCGTGGCTGCTGTCCCATGCCGTGGGCCGCAGTCACCACATCCTGATCGCCGGCGTCTGTATCGTCATTGACGTGGCACTGGTCAGTCTCGGCGTGAGCGGTGTCGGCACGGTGGCGGCGCAGACAGCCTGGCTGACCTGGGGACTGACCGCCGCCGGCGTACTGTTCCTGCTGGGATACGGCGCGCAGGCGATGCGTGCGGCGGTGCGCCCGACCGGCCTGAATCCGACCGCCAGTCTGGCACAAACACCGCGTACGGCGGTAGCGGGCACGTTGGTGGTCAGCCTGGTCAATCCGCACATCTATCTGGATACCATGGTGCTGCTGGCGGGCGCCGGAGCGGGGTATGTCCTGACGGATCGTCTGCTGTTCACCGGCGGTGCGCTGGCCGGTTCGGTGACCTGGTTCTGCCTGCTGACACTGGGCGGCCACGTGCTGGCGCCGCTGTTCGCCCGTGACGCGGCATGGCGCGTGGTCAACACTGTCGTGGCCATAGTCATGTGGTTGATCGCCTTCGGCCTGGCCGGGCGCCTGTTTGGGAGTCTCTGATCAAACCACACGCGGTCGCGCCGGCGGGTGATTGAAAAGCGGCAATGCCTATCACATACTCGGAGCTTCTGGCAGAACGAGCGCGGGCCGCGCCGGCTGCAAGGCCACGGCCTGCGACGGAGTGAATCGGGCAATGGGTTACGAGAGACGGTTTCCGTTCAATCCGGAACGGACGGACCGATTCGACTGGGTCGGCTTTCTGCCATTTGCTCTGCTGCATGTGGCATTGATCGGCATCTGGTGGACTGGTTTCACATGGATATCGATCCTGTTGTGTATCGGCCTGTATGTGCTGCGCGTATTCGGCATCACGGCCGGTTATCATCGTTATTTCTCGCACCGCGGCTACAGGACCGGACGCGTGTTCCAGTTCGTGTTGGCGCTGGTCGGCGCCACGGCCATGCAGAAAGGCCCTCTGTGGTGGGCGGCCAAGCATCGTGAGCATCACCGCGATTCCGACATGCCGGCGGATGCGCATTCGCCGCGGCGTTACGGCACGTTCGATGCCCACGTCGGCTGGATCTACCGCGACGCGCGCAATACACCGGATCGGGATCTGATCCGGGACTTCTCCAGGTATCCGGAACTGCGCTGGCTGGAGCGGCATCAGTACCTGCCGGGCATCGTGCTGGGCGTCGCGTGCTTTGTCCTCGGTGGCTGGCCGGGCCTGTTCTCCGGCTTTCTGCTGTCGACCGTACTGGTCTATCACGCTACCTTCACGGTCAATTCGCTCAACCACATGATCGGGCGCCAGCGCTATCTGACCGGCGACGACTCGCGCAACAACTGGTTGCTGGCGCTGCTGACCATGGGCGAGGGCTGGCACAACAACCATCATTATTACCCGGCGGCCGCGCGCAACGGCTTTTTCTGGTGGGAGATCGATGTCACCTACTACCTGCTCATGGCGCTGGAACGAATCGGTCTGGTGCATGACCTGCGTCAGCCGCCGGCCTCGATTCTGGCCAATGAAAAGGCGCCGACGCGCAGAATCATCGACAAGTGCGCAATCTACATCGCCGAGAGTTTCTCGGCGGAACGCATCAGCGCCCGCCTGTGGAAGCGCTGGGAAGGCAGCCACGTACTGGATGATGTGCGCACGCTGGCCCAGGACAAGTGGAGCGAGGCGGAGGCGTATCTGGCGGAAATGGAGCTGCCGGACATGCCGAGCATCGAGCAGCTCAAGGCGCAGGCCTATCGCAAGTTCCGCATTCGCCACGAAGGGCTGGATCGGGCGGTGGAGCGCGCCTACGACCTGCTGCGCAGCGACGTGCTGACACGGGTGATCGAGTCCGCCCGGGCAGAACCGACGAGCGATGGCAATGCCTGAGTGATGCTGTGGCCAGGCAGTGGCCGATCGGGCGAAACTCAGGAAATGCGTCGTGCCTGCCAGTAGTGCCGGCGCCAGTACACGTTGTCGAGGCTGGAAACAGTGACTCCAACCTTGGTGGAGGCATGCATGAAGCGGTTGTTGCCGACATAGATGCCGACGTGCTGACTGGATCCGGTATGAAAGAAGACCAGGTCGCCGATGCGCAGATCTCGGCGCGCAATTCTGTGCCCGTGACGTGCCTGGCCGCCGGTGCTGCGTGGCAGTTGCAGGCCGCGCGTTGTCGCCATGGCCTGCTTGACGAAGGCCGAACAGTCGATGCCGTTGCGGCTGGTGCCGCCATAGCGATAGGGCACACCGGCCCAGTCGCTATAGTAGTCGCGCAAGGCAACCAGCAATGGCAGGCGCGCAGGGGACATGCCGTGTTCCGGTGCCAGATCATACGCCGGGGTGTCGGGGAAGGCGGCTGGTTGCCGGTGAGCGCGGCTGCCGGACAGGCTCGAACAGCCGGCCAGCGTGAGGCATAGCAGGGTGATGCCGATGATAGCCGGCGCATTTGTTGTCGCGCAGGAATTGCCGAAAAGTAATTCGGGTGTATTTAGCCTGCACCGTTGCGGGCAGAGTGTACGCTCATCCAGCGGCTGCTTCATGTAGTCGGCTCCCTGTTTTCGACTCAGGCGGCATCCAGCTCGCGCGTGTTGGAAAACCTGATACCCGGCCATCGCTCCATGGTCAGATCCAGTTTGACGCGGCTCGGCGCGAGATATACCAGCGCCCTGCCGTGATCCTCGGCAACACCGGTTTCCATGCGCTCGCGAAAGCGTTGCAATTCACGCGGTTCGCCGTGTATCCAACGCGCGGTATGCACCTGTATACCTTCAAAACCGGCTTGCACGTTGTACTCGTTCTTCAGGCGTTCGGCGACCACGTCGAATTGCAGCACGCCGATCGCGCCGAGGATTATATCGTTGTTGCCCAGCGGCCGAAAAACCTGCGTGGCGCCTTCTTCGCAGAGCTGATCCAGACCCTTATGCAGTGCCTTGGCCTTGAGCGGGTCACGTAGCACGACCCGGCGGAACAGCTCCGGTGCGAAGCTGGGTATGCCGGTGAAGTGCAGCTTCTCCCCTTGCGAGAAGCAGTCGCCGATGGCGATCGTGCCATGGTTGTGAATACCGATGATGTCACCCGGCCAGGCATCTTCGGTGGCGTCACGCTTGTTGGCCATGAACGTGATGGCATCGTTGACGCGCATTTCCTTGCCAGTGCGCAGATGGCGCATTTTCATGCCCTTGTGGTAATGGCCCGAACATACGCGCATGAAGGCAATGCGATCGCGATGCTGGGGGTCCATGTTGGCCTGGATCTTGAAGACGAAACCGGACAGGGCTTTCTCGCCCGCCACCACCTCTCGTGTGCGGGTGGCGCGGGGGCGGGGTGCCGGCGCATGTTCGACGAAGGCATCCAGCAACGGTCGAATGCCGAAATTGTTGACTGCCGAGCCGAAGAATACCGGTGTCAGCTTGCCGTCGAGATAGCGTTGCGCGTCGAAGTCGTGGCCGGCGGCGCGAATCAAATCGATTTCCTCGCGCAGCGTATCCAGGTCCGCGCCTGCAATGGCCGCCAGTTGTGAATCCTCCGGGCCGCTGACATCGATGACCTGCGCCTGATCGTCCGCGCCTTTGTAGAGATGCACGGTGTCATCGATCAAATGGTAGACCCCCTTGAAGTGGGCGCCCATGCCGATCGGCCAGGTGACCGGGGCGCAATCGATGCCGAGAACTTCCTCGATTTCGTCCAGCACGTCCAGTGGCGGCCGGCCTTCGCGATCCATCTTGTTGACAAAGGTGAATATGGGCGTGTCGCGCAGGCGACAGACCTCCATCAGCTTGATGGTGCGCTGTTCCACGCCCTTGGCGATGTCGATGACCATCAGCGCCGAGTCCACCGCGGTCAGCGTACGATAGGTGTCCTCGGAAAAATCCTCGTGTCCCGGCGTGTCCAGCAGATTGACCACGCGCTCTGCATGCAGGAATTGCATTACCGAAGTGGTCACGGAGATGCCGCGTGCCTGCTCCATGGCCATCCAGTCGGAGGTGGCATGGCGGCTGGCCTTGCGCCCCTTGACCGTGCCCGCCAGTTGAATGGCGCCGCCAAACAGCAACAGCTTCTCGGTCAGGGTCGTCTTGCCGGCGTCCGGGTGCGAGATGATAGCGAAAGTGCGTCGCCTCTCGGCGTGGACTGCTGTTTCGGCATCGATCCTGGATTTGGTCATTTTCTCTGCAAGTTACGCTGATTGAAATGAAAATTGTATTATGCACATGCAGGTGAGAGCCAGCGAAAAAATTTCGCTGAATCTGTCAGGCTACTCCTGTTAACATGTCAACGTCAGCCACTGGCTGGCATGGATGGGCAGCGTTCCCCGCGCTGTCCATTCACGCGCAGCAGGCGCCCGCCCCGGTGCCTGGAAAATGCTGCGCATTTGAACGGCGCCATCCCTCCCCCCTTGGAGGCGTCGTCAGGCCCGGGCCGGATTCATGCCGGTCCGGGTTCTTTGCTTGTGAGCGTAAGACATTGCATGGCGCCGGTACGGCGTTGATAATTGCCCGCAGCGGGTCAGCGGATTTCGAAATCCTCGGCGTGGATGTCACTGCGGCTCCGTGTAAACACGACATGATCCACGCGGGCCTGTGCCGGCCCCTGACCGAGCCAGTCGCGGAATTTCTCCAGCGCCGCCGCATCGCCGCGCACCACACCTTCGACGCGACCGTCGTCGCAATTGCGCACCCAGCCCCTGAGGCCAAGACTGCGGGCCATGTCTTGTGTGGATGCGCGGAAGAAAACGCCCTGCACGCGGCCGGAAACGATGAAATGGCGGTTATCCTCCATAGCAGCCTGTTCCGTATCGTACCAGGTTCCCAGTGTAGGAAATCACGACCCATCTTGCGTGCACATCTGCGTTGACCGCTGCCGGGAATTGACTTGAGCCGGTTTTTGCAACACGATTACGGCTGTGCCGGGCACCCCGGTGCGCTTCTTTTGTTGGAGAATGAATGATGCATAGCTGGCATAAAGTGCTGTTCGGCTTGGTGTGCTGTTTGTTTCTGGCAGCACCCGCCCTTGCGCAGTCCGATGAGGACGCGCAGGGTGATCCGGCTGAAGGGCGGATTCTATACAACAGCTGTGTCGGCTGCCATGGGATACCGGGGTATCAGAACGCTTATCCAACCTACAACGTACCCAAACTGGGTGGGCAACATTACGAGTATATCGTCTCTGCACTCAAGGCCTATGCTTCCGGCAAGCGCGAGCATTCCACCATGCATGCGCAGGCATCGAGCCTGAGTGAGGAGGATTATCGGGATCTTGCGGCATTCCTGTCACAGTCCTGGCCACAATGACCGGCATACGCAACAGGGTAAGAGACATGCATCGTATTCTGGCAGCATTTCTGCTTTTGGTATTCGTTGCCGCGAGTAACGCGGTCTGGGCGCAGGAACAGGACACCGCACCGCACGACAAGGACTGGGTGCAGGACAAGATCGAGGTCTGTGCCAGCTGTCACGGCAAACGCGGTGTATCCGAGGATACCGAGTTCCCGATCATCGCCGGCCAGTACGAAAGCTATCTTTACCAGCAGCTCAAGGCCTACCGCGACGGCGGGCGTGAGGATCCGGTCATGGCCAGCCAGGTAGGCGACATGACGGATGCGCAGCTCAAGGCTCTTGCAGGCTATTTTGCACGCCAGGATACACCCCTGTACACGCCCGAATTCAACAGATAAGAAATATCCGCAGGCAGCTTATGCTGCCCCGATCGGCTTTACTTGGCGGCGTTGAACCCCATCTGCGCCAGCAGGCCTTCGAACTCATCCAGATCGTGGAAGTCGATGCGCAGTTGACCGCACCGGGTATCCGGCCGGTAGCGTATGTGCACAGCGTTACCGAGATGTGTACTCAGGCGCTGTTCGAGATCGGCAAGGTCGGTATCTTTGCCATTGTTGTCGCAAGCGGCGGGCGTGGTGTTCGCCGGGACCGCTTTGCGCGCCAGACGTTCGAGGGCGCGCACGCTCAGATTCCTGTCGGCCGCGGTTCGGGCCAGCTGCAACTGGCGCGGCATGTCGACACCGGCCAGAATCTTGGCATGTCCCAGTGAAAGTTGCCCCCGCTGCAGCAATTCCTGCACCGGCGCCGCCAACTGCAGTACGCGCAGGTAATTGGTTACATACACCCTGGATTTGCCGATGCGCGCGGCAATCATGTCATGTGTCAGGTTGTGCCCGTTGCTCAGGTTCTGCAGGCCGCGCGCAGTATCCAGCAGGCTCAGGGATTCCCGCTGGAGGTTTTCGATCAGGCCCAGAATGGCGGCCTGATCCTCGCCCAGATCATTGCGAATGACGGCCGGCACTTCCTGCAATCCGGCGCGCGCGGCCGCACGCCAGCGCCGCTCGCCGGCAAGCAGGGTGTAGCCGGATTGCCGCCGGCCACGAACCACGACGGGCTGGATGACGCCGGATTCGGCAATGGACTGCGCCAGCTCCGTCAGCGCGGCTTGCGCAAATTCCCGACGTGCCTGAAAGTCACCGGGACTGATCAGATCCAGCGGTATGTGGACGACGCGGGTGCTATGAACCGCATCCGGATTTTCACTGTTGGTGGCGTGCAGGGTTGTTCCGGCCATGATTGCGACAGGTGTGAGCAGGCAGCGGTGCGTGTGGTTCCGAACTGCGCATGCTGCAGAATGCCATCATCGGTATACTACCGATGTTTTCTGACCATCGGAAATGATGTATGTCACGACGTATCCTGGTGTTTCTCATTCCGGTTGTGCTGTTGCCCGTGCTGGCCGGTTGTGCCCACAGCCCACCGGATGATCCGTGGGATCCCGCAGAACCCGTCAATCGCGCCATGTTTTCCTTCAACATGACGGTGGATGATTATATTCTGCGCCCGGTGGCGCTGGGCTACCACAAGATCACACCGGATCCGGTGGAAACCGGCATCGGCAATGTCTTCCACAATGCGCATGCACCGATACGCATGGCGAACAGCCTGCTGCAACTAAAATTTGACTCCTTCTTCATTTCACTGGGGCGCTTTGCCGTCAACAGCACGGTCGGCGTGCTCGGCATTTTCGACATCGCCACCGCCATGGGCATGGAAGATCCGGACGAAGACTTCGGGCAAACACTGGGTTATTGGGGCATGGGGCAGGGACCGTATCTGGTGTTGCCACTGCTCGGCTCCAGCAGCGGGCGTGATCTCATCGGTACCGTGGGTGACGCCTACGTCAATCCGATCAACTATATCGACTCCAGGGCCCTACTGCTCAGCCTCAAGGCACTCTACTTCGTCGACAAGCGCGCCAGCTTCCTGTCATTCGACCAGGTGCTGGAACAGCAGTTCGACCCCTATATCTTCATGCGCAGCCTTTATCTCAAGACCCGACAGGCCAAGGTTCATGATCAGGCTGGCCATGACGAGGAGATGGAGGCGGCCGATTCCGGGGTTTTCTGACGTCCGGCCCGCAGGCTCGGATGAGGTCTCATGGAATCCCTGATCGAGGGCACGCGCGCGCAACTGCATGCGCATGCGTGCCACTATTTCAAGCATGGTGGGCAGACCGAGCCGGAGGTCGCCCTGGTCGAGCACGATGGTGTGCGAATCATTCTCAAGGATTACGGTCGCACGCCGGGCTGGTTCGGGCGCTGGATTGCACCCATTCTGATATGGCGCGAAGTCACGGCCCTGCAGCGCCTGGACGGGCTGGCCGGCATTCCGCGCCTGTACCGGCGCCTCGATCGCCAGGCATTGTTGATGGAATATCTGCCCGGCACGCCGCTGGCCCACGCGCAGGCGCGCGATGACAGCTATGCACACCTGGCCGAATTGATCGCCGCCATGCACGCGCGCGGTGTGGCGCATTGTGACCTGCGCTCACCCAGCAATATCCTGGTAGACGCCGGGGGGCGCCCGCAGATCGTGGATTTCGTCGCTCGCATGCACATGGGGCGGGCATGGAATCTGCCCTGGAACTGGTTGTTCCGGCGTTTCTGTACTGCCGATGACAGCGCGCTGATCAAGCACAAGCGGCGCTATGCGCCCCATCTCCTGACTGCAGCGGAGCATGCTGCAGACAGGGAAGGCCTGCCGGAACGGCTGGCGCGCCGCATCGGCTCCGGCGTGCGGCGCCTGACACGTTTTCTCGTGCGCGACACGCGCGGCTAGTGTCAGCAGGCCCGCGCCGTTTTCGTTGCAAACCTGTCTGCTACGCGTATTGCATCCCGTATACTTGAACCAGGTTCCAAATAGGCGGCGGCATGCCTCCATTCATCGGTGAAATTGCCATCTTCCTGCTGGCTGCTGTAATCGCGGTGCCGATCGCCCAGCGTCTGGGGCTGGGATCCGTACTCGGCTTTCTGCTCGGTGGTGTGGTCATCGGACCCTGGGGACTGGCCCTCGGCCCCACCGCTGGCGATGTCTGGGATATTGCCGAATTCGGTGTCGTGCTGCTGCTGTTCGTCATCGGCATAGAAATGCAGCCACGCCGTCTGTGGGCGCTGCGACGCATCATCTTCGGTGCCGGCGGACTGCAGGTAGTCATTTCCGCTGCGTTGCTGACACTGGCCGGCATGCTGGGGCTGGGCATGAGCCCGTCCGCGGCATTGGTGGCCGGTTTGTCGCTGGCACTGTCATCCACCGCCTTCTCCCTGCAGCTGCTGGCCGAACGACGCGAACTGCGTGCGCATCACGGCCGTGCCGCCTTCGCCATCCTGCTGTTTCAGGATCTGGCGGTGGTGCCGATTCTGGCCCTGCTGCCGCTGTTGAGCGTCGGCGATGTCGCAGACGGCATTCATCTGACTGCCGCACTTAAGCAGATCCTGCAGGTTGTTGTTGTGTTGGCCGTACTCGTGGTCGGCGGGCATTATCTGCTGCGCCCGGTGCTGCGGGTGGTTGCCGCCACCCGCATTCCGGAAATCTTCACCGCCATGACGCTGCTGATCGTCATCGGCGTTGCCCTGGGCATGTCCTATGCCGATTTGTCCGTGCCGCTGGGTGCATTCATGGCCGGCGTGCTGCTGGCGGATTCAGAATACCGTCACCAGCTCGAGATCACCATCGCGCCGTTTCGCGGGCTGTTGCTGGGCCTGTTCTTCATCGCAGTCGGCATGTCCATCAATGTCGGCCTGATCATTGCCGAACCGCTGCTGGTGCTTGCCATCACCCTTTGTGTGATCGTGGTCAAATCGACCGTGCTGTACGTGCTCGCCCGCCGCCACAAGCTGGCGCCATCGGCGGCGCGGCGCCTGGCAGTACTGCTGCCGCAGGGCGGCGAGTTCGCGTTTGTCATTCTGACCGCGGCCATGGCCAGGGGATTGTTCGAGCAGGTACAGGTGGAACGGCTGGTCGCGGCAGTGACCCTGTCCATGGTACTGACGCCATTGCTGGTCAAGCTGGTCGATCGACTCAATGCGGGGCGTCCGGAAGTCCGGCGCACGCCGAAGAATGACTGGTCGCGCGCCTCCGAGCAGCCGGTGATCATTGCCGGTTTCGGCCGTGTGGGGCAGATCGTGGCCCGAGTGTTGCGGGCCCGCAAAATCGCTTTCGTCGCGCTGGACAACAGCCCGGAACGAATCGATTTCGTGCGCAAGTACAGCAGCAAGGCATTCTATGGCGACGCCACGCGTCCGGATGTGCTGCGCAATGCTGGTGCTAACGATGCCCGTCTGTTCGTGCTCGCCATTGATAATGAAGAGGCTTCATTGCAGTGCGCAAGAACCGTACGCGCGCATTTCCCGCACCTGCAGATCATCGCACGGGCGCGCAATCGCCATCATGCTTACGAGCTGATGGAACTGGGCATCAATGTGATCCACCGCGAGACCTTTCGCTCCAGTCTTGATATCGCCGGTGATGCCCTGAAAGGCCTGGGTGTGAGTCCCGAGTCGGTGTCCCGGGCCATGAAGTCATTTCGCATGCGCGATCAGGAGCGCCTGTTTGCGCACAAGAACAGTTCCGATGAAGCCACGCGCACAGAACGTCTCGGCATGCAGGCCGCCGAAGAGGTCGAGGAGCATTTCGAACGCGATGTGCAGGAACGGGTAGGCGACGGTAGTCAGTAGTTTGCCTTCATGCCCGCAGCGACCTTGCGACTCAGTATGCAGCCGGCAAGCAGCCAGAACCCGCCCAGCAGCAGGCCGGCCAGCACATCACTGGTGTGATGCACACTCAGGATGACGCGACTTGCCGCAATCAGGAGAATGAGTGCGCCGCCCCAGTAGATGGCTTCGAATCTGGCCCGCGGCGTCCGCAGCCGGTGTAGAAGAGCACAGACGATGAAACCGTAGATGACGACCGCGCCGGTGGTGTGGCCACTCGGGAATGACGGCGAGGATGCCGTGGCGAAGGTCTCGAAATCCGGGCGTTGACGGCCGATCAGGTGCTTCGTGATGCGCAGTGTCAGGTTTGCGCCGAGAGCGCAGAACAGCAGAGCCATTGCCGCATCCCACCTGGCCCGCAGCAGGAACAGGACAAACGCGATCACGACCAGGGGGGCGAGGACATGAGCGCTGCCCAGGGTGGTGATATAGGAACAAAAATGCAGAAAGATGCCGCTGTGCAGTGCCCGCGCCAGCGTTCGTGCATGACTGTCAATGGTATCGACCACGCCGCTTGTCAGGACGGTGACAGCCAGAGCCAGGAACAGCAGTGCGCAGATGCAGGCGGCGGCTGCCAGAGTGGTGGATCGCGGCTCGTGTTGCAGTGTGGTCTGCAAGGTACCGGGCCGTTGAATGAGCCGACGGCCGGCGATATAGCCGAGTGCAAGCATCATCCCCAGCAGGCTGATGGATTGCCATGAAGCGATGGGATTCATGCGACGCCGGCGGTTATGTGCTGATGAACATGGCGTCGCCATAGCTCAGAAAGCGATAGCCGGCATCGCGCGCATGGGCATAGGCGTGCAATACCGCATCGCGCCCGGCAAACGCACAGACCAGCATGAGCAGGCTCGACTGGGGTTCATGGAAATTGGTCAGCATGGCATCTACGACGTTGAAAGGATCGCCGGGTCGGATGAACAGCCCCGTCTCGCCCGCGAAAGGCGCCAGTCTACCACCTGCAGCCGCGGCCTCCAGGCTGCGTACCACAGTAGTACCGACCGCCACCACCCGGTTGCCTCGCCCCCGGGCGGCACGCACCTGGGCGCACAGCGCCTCGTTCACGGTAATGCGTTCAGCGTGCAGACGCTGGTGGCTAATATCGCCGTCACGCAGGCGCTGGTAGGTGCCGGAGCCGACGTGCAATGTCACATACCCCGACTCGACTCCGTGTGCCGCAAGCGCATCCAGAAGCCGGTGATCAAAATGCAGGCCCGCAGTCGGCGCGGCAACCGCACCGTCATGCCGCGCCCAGAGGGTTTGATAGCGTGTTCGGTCCGCTGGCGTATCGGCACGCTGAATATAGGGCGGCAAGGGCACATGGCCGTGGGCATCAAGCAGTTCAGCGATGCTGCCGGATCCACGCAGGACAAGGTTGAACAGCTCCCCGCTGCGCTGTTCACAGGTCAGACGCCAGGCGCCGACCTGCACGCACACGCCCGGTTGCAGCGGGTTGTTGGCGCGCACCTTGGCCGACAATCGGCGGCTGTCGAGGATGCGCTCCACCAGCATCTCGATGCGCCCGCCGCTGTCCTTGCGCCCGAACAGACGTGCCGGGATAACGCGTGTATCATTGAAGACAACAAGATCACCCGGTTCGAGCAGATGCACGAGATCGACCATACGGCCGTCAGCCATGGCCCCGCTCGCACGGTCGAGATGCAACAGCCGGGCTGCGCTGCGCTCGGGCAGGGGCGCTTGCGCGATGGCACGCGCCGGCAGATGGTAGTCGAAGTCGTATTTGTCCATGGGGCAGCAATAGATCCGCACGCCGTTGACAGCGCTGATCGGTCCGTGGGTGGCAGCCGTGGTCACGGGTCATGCCGGCAACGCGAGTGTGCCAGTGTGGCACGCAGGCAACCCTGTCGGACGCTTGCTGTCGGGCGGCGCACATCATACAGGATCGTGCAATGAACCAGTACACGAGAAGGAAAATGAACAGCAAGTCGCGTATTGCCATGGTCATGCTGTTCGGCATTATTGCCGGACTGACGGGGTGCACAACACCACCCGAGCACAGACAGATCACGATCAGGCGACCCGTGGATGCGTTCAATGCCGTGGATGCCCCGCGAAGACCCGGCTCACGTCACCATGGCAATGGCCTGTCTGCAGATGTCGGGCGCTTGCAGAGCGCACACAAGCTCTATGAAAGGGCTCGGCAACGCAGACTCGGAGCAGTGCAGCGCCAGCAGGCACAGTGCCGTCAGCAGGAGGGCTCGAGGCTGGTGCCGTTGCGGGGTCTGCCTGATGATGTTGCCTACTGCGAATCGGATGTAGATAATGAGCCCGCGGATCGGTACTGATGATCGATCCGCAAGACCACAGATACAACTGTTTGCAGGCGTTGTTTAACGTGCGTTCAGGTAAAAACATGAAACCTGGTCGTGAATTGTGCTAAGTTGTTGTGGCCCGTGCCGGGGGGAGACCGGCAATTGAAATATCACTCAAGGAGTCCAAAAATGACCAAGACACTCATGAAGACCACGGTGGCCGCCGCCGCACTGGCTCTTACGGTTGGCTGCGCCAGCCAGGCTGCCAAGGAAAGCACGGCTGAACAGGCCCTGCGCAAGGCCGAGGCCGCCCAGTCTGCTGCCAACAAGGCTCAGAACACGGCCAACGAAGCACTGCAGACTGCACGTGAGGCCCAGAAGACTAGCCAAGCCAACTCCAAGCGCATCGAGCGCATGTGGCAAAGCTCGCAGCGGAAGTAAAGCCGCGGTTTGTCTTGCGACAAATCAGAAAACCCCGCCAAATGGCGGGGTTTTCTTTTTGCAGTCTACTTTCCCCGGTTACACAGCGGGTGCGAGCAGTCCTATTGATTGCCCTGAATCTTTGCTGGAATGCCCGTGGTTTGCCGCGCCATGGTCTGCGCATGATCCCAGTCGATCTGGATGTCCGGATGCTTTGCGGTGGCATCGATCAATGCTTCCACCCAAGGCGTGTAGGCATGAACCTGTAGCTCGCCGTCCGCATCCGGCGGATGGGCCTCCATATAGAGTTTGCCGTCCTGCCAGCCGAACTTGTAGGGCTGATCGATGATCGTCACCTTGGTGCCCGTACCCACCATGGCGAACAGGGACGAAATGTCTTCCGGAAACAGGCGCAGGCAGCCGTGCGAAACGCGCAGCCCGATACCGCTCGGCTTGTTGGTGCCATGCATGAGATAGGACTGGAAACCGAGGTACAGTGCATACTCGCCCAACGGGTTGTCCGGGCCGGCTGGCACAACCGTCGGCAGAGGATCGCCGGCTTCGGCATGTTCCTTGCGGATTGATGCCGGCGGATGCCAGGTCGGGTCCTCCTTCTTGCGCACGATGGTTGTCGTCCCCAGGGGTGTGCCCCAGCCTTCGCGGCCGATGCCCAGAGGATAGGTGAACACCTTGCCGGCATTCTCATCCGATTGCGCAGGGAAGTAATACAGTCGCATTTCTGCCAGATTGACCACGATACCCTCGCGTGGCGCATCCGGCAGAATGAATTGCCGGGGAATGGCGATCTCCGTTCCCTCGCCGGGCAGCCACGGGTCGACATCGGGATTGGCCAGCTTCAGCTCGCTGTAGCCGACATTAAAGTGCCGACCGAGGGCGACAAACGTGTCCTCCTCATCGGTCTTTATATGTATGACCTCGCCGATGATGTCGTTGCCGTCCGATGGCAGATCGTAGACTGCGGCCGTTGCAAGGCCACTGAAAAGAAGCAGTACTGCAAGCAGTACGAATCTCGGTATCATGACGTTTCCTGATAAGCGGGCGGAGCGACAGGATACAGCAGAATAGTATAAATTACCGGCGCGCCTCATGGTGCCAGACGCTCCAGGTGCCACGCATTATGCGTGCGTCGATAACGCAACCGGTCATGCAGGCGATTCCTGCGAGCCTGCCAGAATTCGATGCTGGCAGGTTTCAGACAATAGCCACCCCAGTGTTGCGGGCGCGGTATGTCTGCGCCTGCGAATTGCCGCTCGAACTTGGCAACGCGTGCTTGCAGCTCGTCGCGTCCGCCGATGATCCGGCTTTGCAGCGATGCGTGCGCGCCGATGCGACTGCCGCGGGAGCGGCGTGCGTAATAGGCATCGGATACTTGTGGTGGCAGTCTGTTGACCGTGCCAGTGATGCGCACTTGACGCTCCAGCTTGTCCCACCAGAACACCAGTGCGGCTGCTGGATTGGCCGCCAGCGCGCCGGCCTTGCGACTGTGGTAGTTGGTATAGAAGTGGAAGCCGTCCGTGCCATGTCCCTTGAGCAGCACCATGCGTGCCGAGGGCGTGCCATCGGGATCGGTGGTTGCCAGTGTCATGGCTGTGGGTTCGATGATGTCGCTGGCTTCGGCGTCGGCAAGCCAGGCTGAAAACAGCTGCAATGGGTCAGCGGGCGTGTTGTGCTCGCACAGATCCTCGCGGTCAAGTGCGCCCTGCCAGCGACCGGGGGTGTCGGCGGTCACTCGGAATGATCCATGTCCGACCCCGCATCGAGGGTGAAGCCGACCTTGAGCGTGACCTGCCAGTGCGCAATCCGCCCGCTTTTTATATGACCGCGCGTATCAAGCACTTCAAACCAGCGCAGATAGTCGATCGTCTCTGCCGCACTGGTAATGGCATTGTGGATGGCATCTTCCTGGCTGACCCGGGATGAGCCGGTCAATTCAATGATTTTATAAATATTATCTGACATGGAACGTCCTTGCGATTGAAACCCGCAAGGTCAGATTACGCTGTAGCGCCGAGCGGCTCAAGCAGCGCAATTTGCTGGTGCAGATCCGTCGCGTTGCAGTCAGACACAGGCGGATTATGATACAAACACAGGAAATCCAGTATTGAGGATCAATGCCATGAAAGCACTGCGCATCCAGGATGCCGATGGCGGCACACGGGCGGATTTCGTCGACATGCCAGTCGCCGATTTGAGCGATGGCGACGTGGTCATCGAAAGCCGCTATTCGTGCATCAACTACAAGGACGCCCTGGCCGTCACCGGCAAGGGCCGCATTGCCCGCACACGCCCGCTCAATGCTGGCATCGACGTTGCCGGTGTGGTGACATCCAGTGACAGCGAGCGTTTCGCCCCTGGTGATGAAGTGCTGGTCACGGGTTGGTTCATGAGCGAAACGCGTGACGGCGGTTTTGCCGAGTACGTGTGCATGCCGGCCGAGTGCGTGGTGCCGAAGCCGGACGGTTTGACCTTGTGGGAAACCATGGCCATCGGCACCGCGGGTTTCACCGCCGGCATGGCCATGCGGCGCATGGTCGAGAACCATCAGACCTCGGATCAGGGGCCGATTCTGGTCAGCGGCGCTACCGGTGGCGTCGGCGCATTTGCCATCGACATGCTGGCCGCGGGCGGGTTCGAGCCGATTGCCGTGACGCGGCGCGGTGGCGAGCATGGGGACTTTCTGTGCACGCTGGGTGCGACTGACATCATTGCCCCGGAGACGCTCGATCTGGGCGGCAAGCCGCTGGCGCGAACCGAGTACGCCGGTGCGGTGGATGTCGTCGGCGGCGAACTGCTGGCGAACATGCTCGGGCGCATACATCCCTACGGCAACGTCGCCGCCATCGGCCTTGCCGGCGGCATGAAACTGCCCACCACGGTGGCGCCGTTCATCCTGCGTGGCGTGTCGCTGCTCGGCATTCATTCAGTGGAGTGCCCGGCGCCCTGGCGCGAGCGCATCTGGCGGGAAATGGCGACGACGCACAAGCCGGCCCATCTGGACAGCATTGCCACGCAGACCGTAGGGTTGGATGATGTCCATGCAGTTTGCGAGGCGATCGTGGCAGGCGAACACACGGGCCGCACGGTCGTCGACATGAGTCTGTAATATGCGGAGAAAACAATGAGCAAACCCGAAAATACGGCTGGTCTTGCCGGTGTTACGGCCGGCGAAACGGCCATTTGCACCGTCGGCAAGAAAGGCGTCGGCCTGACCTATCGCGGCTATCTGATCGAGGATCTCGCCTCGAAGGCGCAGTTCGAGGAAGTTGCGCACCTGATGATCCACGGCGCGCTGCCCACCGAACAGCAGCTGGCCGACTACAAGGCGCGCCTGCGCAGTCTGCGCGGTCTGCCGCAACAGGTGCGCACGGCGCTGGAGCTGCTGCCGGCCGACATTTCGCCCATGGACGTGCTGCGCACCGGTGCATCGGTGCTGGGCTGCATCGAACCCGAAACCGATCCGGCCAGTCAGCAGCACGACGTGGCCGATCGCCTGCTGGCCAGCTTTCCGTCCATGCTGCTGTACTGGTACCACTACAGCCATGCCGGTAAGCGCATAGAGGTCGAAACCGACGACGATCAGATCGGTGGTCACTTCCTGCATCTGCTGCACGGCGAGAAGCCGCAGGCGGATCACGTCAAGGCCATGTCGACGTCATTGATCCTGTATGCGGAGCACGAATTCAATGCCTCGACCTTCACCGCGCGCGTCATCACGGCGACGCTGTCGGATCTGTATTCCGCGGTCACTGGCGCCATCGGTGCCCTGCGCGGCCCATTGCATGGCGGTGCCAACGAAAAGGCCATGGAGCTGATTCAGACATTCAAGGATGCCGATGACGCCGAGGCCGGTCTGCGCGACATGCTGGCGCGCAAGGACAAGATCATGGGCTTCGGCCATCGCGTCTACAAGACGCATGATCCGCGCAACGACATCATCAAGCAGTGGTCGAAGCACTTTGCCGGCGATGACGACTACAAGAACAATCTGTACGCCATTTCCGAGCGCCTCGAACAGATCATGTGGGACGAAAAGCAGTTGTTCCCGAACGCTGACTTCTACCATGCCACGGCATACCACTTCATGGGCATTCCTACACCGCTGTTCACGCCCATCTTCGTTATGTCGCGGCTCACCGGCTGGGCGGCGCACATCATGGAGCAGCGTGCCGACAATCGCCTGATCCGGCCCAATGCCGAATACATCGGCCCGGAAATACGCGAGTTCACGCCCATCGAACAGCGCGGCTGATCGGCTGCACAATAGTGTTGTCCTTGTGCTGCCGGTCGAACGCCGGCAGCACGGACGACGGACATCAACTTGCAGCCATTGCATGACAGCGGGAGGAAATAATGCAGGCTCCGTTCCTGTTTGCTTATTGGTGCGTCTTGATTGCCGCCCTCATGCCGTTGGCACTGGCGGCCTACGCCAAGTTCGCTGGTGCCGAGAAGATGCCGCCGGAAGACAATGCCCGGCCGCGCGAGTGGCTGGCACAGACCGAAGGAGGGCAAAAGCGCGCGCACTGGGCGCAACTCAATGCGCTGGAGGCATTCCCGCCGTTTGCCGCGGCCGTCATCATTGCCGGCCTGACGGGTGCGTCGGCGGTGGCAGTCAACATTCTGGCGCTGCTGTTCATTGTGTTCCGCATTGCCTACAGCGTGTGCTATATCCGCAATCTGGCCGCCGCCCGCAGCATGATCTGGGGCTGCGCCATGCTGTGCGTAGTGTTGCTGTTCGTTGTCGCGGCACTGGCCTGAGAGTGGGTCGACAGGCGGCCCGGGGCGGGAATATTTGGGAGGCGGCATGAACTGGTGGCAAACTTGGCCGCTGGTATCTTGAACAGGACACATTTTCATGACGGCAACCGATATCCGCTCCGCCAGTCGCGTCGGCTTTGATGAGGTCATCATCCGCATTGCGGACTATGTCTGCGACTACGAAGTCACCAGCAACGAGGCACTGAGCACCGCGCGTCACTGCCTGATCGACACCCTGGGCTGCGGCTTGCAGGCGCTGACCTATCCGGCCTGCACCAAGCTCATGGGGCCCGTGGTACCGGGCGCGACACTGGCCGGTGGCGCCAAAGTGCCCGGCACGTCATTTCAGCTCGATCCGGTGACGGCGGCCTTCAATATCGGCTGCATGATTCGCTGGCTGGATTTCAACGACACCTGGCTGGCGGCCGAATGGGGCCATCCGTCGGACAACCTGGGCGGCATCCTGGCGGTGGCGGACTACGTCTCACGGCAGAATATTGCCCGTGGCGTAGCGCCGCTGACGCTCCGGGATGTGCTGGTGGCGATGGTCAAGGCACACGAAATCCAGGGCGTGCTGGCACTGGAGAACAGCTTCAACCGGGTCGGCCTCGATCACGTGCTGCTGGTGCGCATTGCCACCTGTGCCGTGGTCACGCGCATGCTCGGCGGCAGCAGGGAAGAAGTGCAGAACGCCGTGTCCCATGCCTGGGTCGACGGCGGCGCGCTGCGCACCTACCGGCATGCGCCCAATACCGGGCCGCGCAAATCCTGGGCCGCCGGTGACGCGACGTCGCGCGGTGTGTTGCTGGCACTGCGCGTGCTGAAGGGCGAACTGGGCTACCCGTCGGCCATCACTGCGCCGACCTGGGGCTTTCAGGATGCGCTGTTCCGCGGCGAGGAGATCACGCTGGGGCAGGAATTCGGCAGCTACGTCATGGAAAACGTGCTGTTCAAGATCTCCTTCCCGGCCGAGTTTCATGCGCAGACGGCGGTGGAAGCCGCGATCACGCTGCATCCACAGGTCAAGGATCGGCTCGACGACATCGACCGCATCGTCATCGAAACGCAGGAATCCGGCGTGCGCATCATCGACAAGACCGGCCCGCTGGACAACCCGGCAGACCGTGACCACTGCATTCAGTACATGGTGGCTGTGCCGCTCATCAAGGGCAGCCTGACGGCGGCCGATTACGAGGACGATGTGGCCGCCGAGCCCCGTATCGACCAGCTGCGTGACAGGATGGAAGTGGTCGAGAACGAGCGCTTCACGCGCGAGTACCTGGAAGAAGACAAGCGCGCCATCGGCAATGCCGTGGAAGTATTCTTCAACGACGGCACATCGACCGGCCAGGAATCTGTGGACTACCCGATCGGTCATCGTCGCCGGCGCGACGAGGGCATTCCGGAACTGGAGAAGAAATTCGCCCATAATCTGGCCCTCAAGATTGCACCGAAGAATGCCGCGCGCATTCAGGCCATCGTTGCCGATCAGGCCACGACGGAAGCGACGCCCGTTGTCGATTTCACCGATCTGTTCGAAATTTGACGCGATGCGGAAGTCGCGCCCGTTGCACACTCCGCAACGGGCGTCCGCCGTCGTTTCCTGCAGTCGCCGGAGAGCCAGGTGCGAACAGGTATAATCCGGCACTCAGGTCGAGCCACTCCCAGCGTCCAAATCCGGAAGAAATGAGTCAGGAAACAGCATCCGAAACCCCTCGCGGCAACAATTTTCTGCGCAACATGATCGCCGATCAGATCGCCTCCGGTGCGCACGCGGGGCAGGTGGTCACCCGCTTCCCGCCGGAGCCCAACGGCTTTCTGCATGTCGGCCATGCGCGCTCCATTTGCGTCAATTTCGGTCTCGCGGAGGAGTTCGGCGGCATCTGCCGGCTGCGCTACGACGACACCAACCCGGAAAAGGAAGAGCAGATCTACATCGATGCCATTCAGGAGGATGTGCGCTGGCTCGGCTTCGACTGGGAGGGGCCGGTGCGTTTCACGTCGGATTATTTCGACACGCTGTATGAATATGCATTGCACTTGATCGAAAACGGCCATGCCTATGTCGACGAGCTGAGCGCGGAGCAGGCGCGGGAATATCGCGGTTCCTGGAATGAGCCGGGCCGCGACAGCCCGTACCGGGACCGCAGCGTGGCGGACAACCGGGCTGCGTTCGAGCGCATGCGCAAAGGGGAATTCGCCGAGGGCGAGGCGTCCCTGCGCGCCAAGATCGACATGGCGGCGGGCAACATGAACCTGCGCGATCCGGTCATCTACCGCGTGCGCCACGCAGCGCATCACCAGACCGGCAACAAGTGGTGCATCTATCCGTCGTATGATTTCGCGCATGGCCAGTCGGATGCCATCGAGCACGTCACGCATTCGCTGTGCACGCTCGAGTTCGAGGACCACCGGCCGCTGTACGACTGGCTGATCGAGCATCTGCCGGTGCCGGCGCGGCCGGTGCAGACGGAATTCGGCCGCCTCAATCTCAATTACACCATTACCAGCAAGCGACGCCTCCGGCGGCTGGTGGATGCAGGCCTGGTCGATGACTGGGATGATCCGCGCATGCCCACCATTCGCGGCATGCGCCGGCGCGGCTATACGCCGCGTTCCATCCGGCAGTTCTGCGACATGATCGGCGTCGCCCGCAGCGACGGCGTGGTCGACATGGGCATGCTGGAACACGCCGTGCGCGATGACCTCAACAGCACCGCGCCGCGCGCCATGTGCGTGCTCGATCCGCTCAAGCTGGTCATCACCAACTATCCGCAAGGGCAGGTCGAAATGCTGACCGCCCCCAATCATCCGCAGCGCGATGACATGGGCAGCCGCGAACTGCCTTTTGCGCGCGAAATCTGGATCGAACGCAATGATTTTCGCGAGTCCGCCAACAAGAAGTACAAACGCCTCGTGCTGGGCAGGAAGGTACGCCTGCGCAACGGCTATGTCGTCATTGCCGACGATGTCGTGCGTGATGACAGCGGCGCCATTGTGGAAGTGCACTGTCGCTATGATCCCGACACGCTCGGCCGCAATCCCGCCGACGGCGTCAAACCGAAGGGTGTCATCCACTGGGTTGCCGCCGAGCATGCTGTGTCGGCGACAGTGCGGCTCTACGACCGCCTGTTCAGTGTCGAAAACCCGGTTGCAGCGGAAGGCGATTTTCTGGACTATTTCAATGCCGACTCGCTGATCGAGCATCACCACTGCCGGGTCGAGCCTGTCGCAGCTGCAGTAGCCGCCGAACAGCGCCTGCAGTTCGAGCGCATCGGCTATTTTGTTGCCGATCGCTTCGATCATCGCGCCGGCACGCCGGTATTCAATCGCATTGTGGGCCTGCGTGACACCTGGTCCGCACGCCAGACCTGAAGCCATGGCCATGACCGACTGGCAAGGCTGCGAGCAGCGCCTGACGGCCGGCGTGCGCGCCCTGGGTGTGCGCGTCTCGCTGGCGGCGCGCGCCACACTGATCGATTATCTGCGCGAACTGACCACCTGGAACGCCACCTACAATCTGACTGCAGTGCGTGATCCGCAGGCCATGGTGACGCGCCATCTCCTGGACAGTCTCGCCGTGTTGCCGTTTGTGGCCGGAACCAGTATCGCCGATGTCGGCAGCGGCGCTGGTCTGCCGGGTCTGGTGCTGGCCATTGCGCGCCCGAAGCGCAGTGTCACGGTGATTGAATCCAGCCGCAAGAAAGCCGCCTTCCTGCGCCACGCATGCCGGCGGCTGGCACTGAGCAATGTCACCGTGATCCAGCAGCGCGTGGAGCGCTACAGTCCCGACGGACCATTTGATACCGTCATATGCAGGGCGTTCGCGGCAACCGGCCAGGCAGCGCGCGCCGCCGGCCATCTGATTGCGCCGGGCGGGCGTTTTCTGCTCATGAAGGGGCGCCGCCCGCAAGCGGAGCTGGACGATCTGCCGCTCGATTTCCGGGTCGTTGATACCATTGCCTTGAGCGTGCCGCAACTGGATGCCGAACGGCATCTGGTCATTCTCGAGCCGGGGTTGATCTAGAGCCTGTAAATGAGCAACGTCATCGCAATCACCAACCAGAAGGGCGGCGTCGGCAAGACCACGACCAGCGTCAATCTGGCCGCCGCACTGGCCGAAGCCGAGCAGCGCGTGCTGCTGGTGGACATGGATGCCCAGGGCAACGCCACCATGGGCGTGGGCATGGACAAGAACGCTCTGGAAGCCACCGTGTGTGATTTTCTGCTGGGCGAGAAGGGCGTGGCCGAAGCCATGCTGCCGGTGCTGGATGGCGCGCTGTTCCTGCTCGGCGCCAATGGCGACATGACGGCGGCGGAAGTCGGTCTGCGCCAGCGCCGCGATGGCCGGCTCGCACTGCGCCAAACGCTGGCCTCGGTTGCGGACAACTTCGATTATGTCATCATCGACTGCCCGCCCGCCCTGTCCATGCTCACCCTGAACGCATTGGTGGCGGCGCGCGGTCTGATCATTCCGATGCAGTGTGAATATTATGCGCTGGAAGGGCTGTCCGCGCTGCTGGATACCATCGAACAGGTGCGGTCCCGTCTGAATCCGAAATTGATCATTGAAGGTGTGCTGAAGACCATCCATGATCCGCGCAATCGCCTGACCGGCGATGTTGCAGCGCAACTGGACGACTATTTCGGTCGCGCCGTGTATCGCACCGTGATTCCGCGCAATGTGCGGCTGGCGGAGGCGCCCAGTCATGGCCTGCCGGTGCTGCAGTACGACAGTTCGGCCACGGGCGCGGCCGCCTACCGGGCGCTGGCAGGCGAAATTCTCGGTCGCGACGATGTCCCGGCAGCGGCGGACGGCGCCGGCGCACGACGTGCAGTATCTTCATTATTCGGCCACCGGAGGCGAGCGTAACAGATGAGCGGTAGGAAACGCGGACTCGGGCGCGGACTCGAATCGCTGCTGAGTCATGATTTCGATGACATGGCCGGCGCCGCCGATGCCGGGCTGACGGAACTGGCACTGGACGATCTGGTGCCGGGGCGTTACCAGCCGCGGCGCGACATGGATGCCGACGCGCTGGAGTCGCTGGCGCAGTCCATACGCACGCAGGGCATTGTCCAGCCACTGGTGGTGCGCGAGACGGGTCGGGGCTATGAAATCGTGGCCGGCGAACGTCGCTGGCGCGCTGCACGCTTGGCCGGCCTGCAGGTGGTGCCGGCCATCATTCGCGACGTTGCCGACGAGACGGCCATGGCGGTGGCGTTGATCGAGAACATCCAGCGTGAGGATCTCAACCCGCTGGAGGAGGCCGCCGCGCTGCAGCGCTTGATCGACGAATGCCGCATGACGCACGCCGCCTGCGCCGAGGCGATCGGACGTTCACGCGCCACTGTCTCCAACCTGCTGCGGCTGACGGAACTGGCACCGGAGGCGCAGGAACTGCTGCGTGCAGGGCAACTGGACATGGGCCATGCGCGCGCGCTGCTGGGAGTGCCCACCGCCATGCAGGCGGAACTGGCACAGAAGGTGGTGGCGCGCGGTCTGACAGTGCGCCAGACCGAAGCACTGGTGCAGTCTGCGCTGAACGAGGATCCGTCGGAGCGCGAACAACCCGTCCGCTCGCCCCGCCTGCTGCGCATGGAACAGGATCTGAGTGCCGCACTCGGCGCCTCTGTGGCCATACGCAGCGGGCGTGGTGGCCGCGGCCGTGTGGTGATCAACTACGGCAGTGCCGACGAGCTGGACAGTATTGTTGCACGCTTGAAATAGCCTGCGGGGATACAAACCGTTGACGCCCGTTATGAGTTTGCATATAGTCGGCGCTGCATCGGCCACGGGTGATGTGTTCGAATGCGCGCCGAAACCCGGTGAACAATGGTCGGCGCAGTTCGAGGGGTGAGTCGATGCTACGTTTGCGACTGCGCGGAATGCGCCTTGCAGTTGCCCTGTGTGGCATGCAGCTTGCCACGGGTCTGCTGGGTGCCGCCCTGTTCGGGCAGCTTCTGGGTTCCGGCAGCGCAAGCGCTGCCCTGTATGGCGCAGCAGTCGCGATAGTGCCGGGCTTCTACATGGCCCTGCACATATTGCCGCAGCGCATACCGGGCAACGTGCAATACCGGGCCTGGTTGCTGGGACTGGGTCAGACAGGGAAATGGATACTCACGGGGGCGCTGTTCATCTTCGGTGCTCTTGTTTTCGGGCGGCACTTCGGGCCGCTCCTGGCGACTTACGCGGCCTGCCAGGTCTGTTACTGGCTGGCCTTGATGACAACGCGCTAGGCCGATGCTGACGGCCGGCACCGAAATTGGACGAGGAATCGCACATGGCCAGTGCTGAACAGGGTGGGAGCAGTGCCGAGCAGGGTCTGTCCGCCGGCGAGTATATCCAGCACCACCTGACCAGTCTCCAGTTCGACCTGACCACGTTCAGCTTCAATGCGGACGCCAGCGGGTTCTGGGTCATCAATGTCGATACGCTGTTTTTCTCGATTGTGCTCGGGGGCGTATTTCTGTGGCTGTTCTATTCGGTAGCGGCGCGCTTCACGAGTGATACGCCCGATGGCATGCAGAACTTCGTCGAAGTCATGTACGAGTTCGTCGACACCCAGGTTCGCGACATCTTCCACGGCGACAGCAAACTGATCGCGCCGCTGGCACTGACCATATTCGTGTGGATCTGGCTGATGAACTTCATGGATCTGCTGCCGGTCGATGGTCTGCCGGAGCTGGCTGCCGTCAGCGGCATTGATTTTCTGCGCATCGTGCCAACCGCCGATGTCAACAACACCTTCGGCATGTCGCTGTCGGTGTTTGCGCTGGTGATCTTCTATTCGGTCAAGGTCAAAGGCGCCGGCGGCTACGCCCGGCATCTGCTGGGGCATCCGTTCGGGCTGTGGCTGGCGCCGTTCAACCTGGTGCTCAACCTGGTCGAGGAGCTGGCCAAGCCCATTTCGCTGTCCCTGCGTTTGTTCGGCAACATGTACGCCGGCGAACTGATCTTCGTCCTCATCGCCCTGTTCACGCTCGGCGCGGGGCTGTCGCTGGCGGCCGTGCCCATGTATCTGCTGCACATCATTCTGGGCCTGGCCTGGGCGATCTTTCATATTCTCATCATCACGCTGCAGGCATACATCTTCATGATGTTGTCGATCGTGTACCTCAGCATGGCTCACACCACCGACAACTGATCGTGCGCCATGGTTCTTTCGTTTCCTTCCATTGTCTGATACATCTCCAGGAGAGCAAATATGGAACTCGTAGTTGGTATGACCGCTGTGGCCGTCGGCCTGCTGATCGGCCTCGGCGCACTCGGTACCGCCCTTGGCTTCGGTCTGCTGGGTGGCAAATTCCTCGAAGGCATTGCCCGCCAGCCTGAAATGGCGCCGATGCTGACCGGACGGATGTTTCTGATGGCCGGTCTGCTGGACGCTGTCGCCATGATCGGTGTCGGTATCGCGTTGTTCCTGATGTTTGCCAATCCGTTTGTTGCCACGGTCGGCGGCTGAGGTCATTGTTGTTCTCCACGCCCGACATCGTGATACCGGAGTAATCGCATGAGTATCAATGCTACGCTGCTGACCCAGTTCATCGTTTTCGCCTTTCTGGTCTGGTTTACGATGAAATTCATCTGGCCGCCGGTCAACAAGGCCATGCGTGAACGTCAGAAGCGCATCAGTGATGGTCTGGCGGCAGCGGATCGCGGCGAACGCGAGCTCGAAGAGGCCACGGAAAAGGCCGAGGGGCTGATCAAGGATGCCCGCAGTCAGGCCAATGAGATCCTTTCCAACGCCCAGCGCCAGTCCAGCGATACCGTCGAGCAGGCGCGTGAAGAAGCACGGGCGGAAGGCGAGCGCATTGTTGCGGCGGCGCGGGAAGAAGTCGATCAGGCCGTGGCACAGGCGCGCGCCGAACTGCGCGACGAAGTCGGGCAGCTGGCCGTTGCCGGTGCCGAGCGCATCCTCAAGCGGGAGATCGACACCGAGGCGCACAACGACATCATTGACGACCTGGTTGCGGAGATTCGGTAGCCATGGCTGAAATTCGTACGATGGCCCGCCCTTATGCGCGGGCTGTGTTTGAAATCGCCCGCGGCAATGATGCGCTGGCAGCCTGGTCGGAGGCGCTGGCCGCGGTGGCGGCCATCGTGTCGAATGAAACCGTCCGACAGATCGTTGACAACCCGAACATCAGCGACCAGCAACTGGTGGACAGCATTATCGATCTCGCCGGCGACGCCGTGCCCGAGCAAGCGCACAACTACGTGCGCTTGCTGGTGGAAAACGAGCGCCTGCTGCTGGCGCCGGCGATTGCCGAACAGTTCGAGGACATGCGTGCCGCGGTCGAGCAACGTGTCGATGTTACGGTCGTGTCGGCGGCGGCCATACCGGAACAGCAGAAGCAGGCGTTGGCGGCATCACTGGAGAAGCGGCTGGCGGCCAATGTGGAGCTGACCTTCGAACAGGATGCAAGCATCATCGGCGGCGCGGTCATTCGGGCCGGCGACCTGGTCATTGATCACTCGCTGCGCAGTCAGTTGACGCGCATGCAGAATTCGCTCACACATTAGATTCATCTACCATCGAGCCCATTTGCAAGCAAGGCGCGCAAGCTGTCATAACCGCGCCGGCGTGAATAGCAGAGGAATAACGGAATGCAACTCAATCCGTCCGAAATCTCGGATCTGATCAAACAAAGGATCGACAACTTCGAGTCCGTCACAGAAGCCCGCAACGAGGGCACGCTGGTGAGCCTGTCCGACGGCATTGCCCAGATTCACGGTCTGGCCGGTGCCATGCAGGGTGAAATGCTGGAATTTCCGGGCGACACCTACGGTCTGGCACTGAACTTGGAGCGCGATTCGGTCGGCGCTGTACTGATGGGCGACTACACCCACATCTCGGAAGGCGACCCGGTGAAGACGACAGGCCGCATTCTGGAAGTACCGGTGGGTGAGGAATTGCTCGGCCGCGTGGTCGACCCGCTGGGCAATCCGATCGACGGCAAGGGCGAGCTGGGCGCCACACAGACCGCGCCGATCGAAAAGGTGGCACCGGGCGTGATTGCGCGTCAGGAAGTGGCACAGCCGGTGCAGACCGGGCAGAAGTCCATTGATGCCATGATCCCGATCGGTCGCGGCCAGCGCGAGCTGATCATCGGCGACCGCCAGATCGGCAAGACGGCGATCGCCATTGATACGATCATCAATCAGAAGGGCAGCGGCATCAAGTGCATTTATGTCGCCATCGGCCAGAAGAACTCCTCCATCGCCAACGTTGTGCGCAAGCTGGAGGAGCACGGCGCCATGGAACACACCATTGTCGTCGCTGCCTCGGCCTCCATTTCACCCGCCCTGCAGTACATCGCCCCCTACGGCGGCTGCTCCATGGGCGAGTTCTTCCGTGACCGTGGCGAGGATGCCCTGATCATCTACGACGACCTGTCCAAGCAGGCCGTGGCCTATCGTCAGATCTCGCTGCTGCTGCGTCGACCGCCGGGACGCGAGGCCTATCCCGGTGACGTGTTCTATCTGCACTCGCGTCTGCTGGAACGCGCAGCGCGCATCAACGCCGATTACGTCGAGCAGATCACGGATGGCGAGGTCAAGGGCAAGACCGGCTCGCTGACGGCGCTGCCCATCATCGAGACCCAGGCCGGCGACGTGTCGGCTTTCGTGCCGACCAACGTGATTTCCATCACCGACGGCCAGATCTATCTGGAAGCGAACATGTTCAACTCCGGTATCCGCCCCGCGGTGAATGCCGGTCTGTCGGTGTCGCGCGTCGGTGGCTCGGCGCAGACCAAGATCATCAAGAAGCTGGGTGGCGGCGTGCGACTGGCCCTGGCCCAGTATCGCGAGTTGGCCGCCTTTGCGCAGTTCGCGTCCGATCTGGACGATGCCACACGGCAGCAGCTGGAACACGGCGAGCGCGTCACCAACCTGATGATTCAGAAGCAGTACGCGCCGCTGTCGGTGGGGCTGATGGCAGCTTCGCTGTTCGCCGCGGAAAAAGGCTATCTCGATGACGTGGCGGCGGAGAAGGTGGTCGATTTCGAGGCTGCGCTGCATCAGTACATGGAGTCCGAGCAGAAGGCGTTGATCGACAAGATCAACGAATCCGGCGATTACGACGACGACATCGAGGCGGAGCTGGATGCAGCTCTGAAGGCCTTCAAGCAAACGCACACGTGGTAATGGCGGCTGCCGATACGAGCATGTATTTTTCTGACGGAGCGTAGTCATGGCGGGCGGCAAGGAAGTCAAGACCAAGATCAACAGCGTGGAGAACACGCAGAAGATCACCCGGGCGATGGAAATGGTGGCCGCGTCCAAGATGCGTCGTGCCCAGGAAAGGGTCGGGGCATCCAGGCCCTATGCGGCCAAGATCCGTCGTGCCATTGGCCACCTGGCGCATGCCAATCCGGACTACGAGCATCCGTTCATGGTCGAGCGCGAGGTCAAGCGCGTCGGTATGATCATTATTTCGACCGATCGCGGTCTGTGCGGTGGCCTCAACATCAACCTGTTCCGCAAGGTTGTCAATGAAATGCGTCGCTTCGAGGAGCAGGGCGTCGAAGTCGATCTGGCAGTCATCGGCCGCAAGGGCCAGACCTTTTTCAGGCGGCTGACCGAAATTCGGGCCGAAACCGGCAATCTGGGCGACAAGCCGCGCCTGGAGGATCTGATCGGTTCCGTGCGCGTCATGCTCGATGCCTTCCGGGACGGCGAAATCGATCAGCTCTTCCTCATGGGCAACGAATTCGTCAACACCATGACGCAGCGTCCCAGCATGCAGCAATTGCTGCCGGTGGTCGCCGGCGAGGCGGAGGATCTGCCCGATCACTGGGACTACATCTACGAGCCCAGTGCCGCGGAGCTGCTGGATGACTTCCTGAGTCGTTATGTCGAGGCGCAGGTGTACCAGGGCGCGGTCGAGAACGTGGCCTGTGAAATGGCCGCGCGCATGGTGGCCATGAAAGCGGCATCGGACAATGCCGGCAAGATCATCGACGAGTTGCAGCTGGAGTACAACAAGGCGCGCCAGGCGGCCATTACACAGGAACTGTCGGAAATCGTGGCCGGCGCAGCGGCTGTTTCCTGACAGGTCGATTTGCTTTTTTGAACAAGTTACAGACGGCACCTGCGGGGTGCCCGTTTTGAGAGGATCCAGGATATGAGTAGCGGTAAAGTCGTACAGATCATCGGTCCGGTGGTAGACGTCGAATTCGATCGTGACAGCCTGCCGAAGATTCATGACGCACTGGTCATCAAGGAGCATGATCTGGTGCTCGAGGTCGAGCAGCAGATCGGTGACGGCGTCGTGCGTTGCATCGCCATGGGCGTGACCGATGGCCTGGCCCGCGGCGCGGCAGCGGAGAATACCGGCGACGCGATTTCGGTGCCGGTCGGCCAGGCCACGCTGGGCCGCATCATGAACGTGCTGGGCGAACCGCAGGACGAGCGCGGCCCGGTCGACGCCGAAGAGCACTGGCCCATTCACCGCACAGCGCCCAGTTACGAGGATCAGGCCGGTGCTCAGGAGCTGCTGGAGACCGGTATCAAGGTCATCGATCTGCTGTGCCCGTTCGCCAAGGGCGGCAAAGTGGGTCTGTTCGGCGGTGCCGGTGTCGGCAAGACCGTCAACATGCTCGAGCTGATCAACAATATCGCCACCGAGCACTCCGGCCTGTCCGTGTTTGCCGGCGTCGGCGAGCGCACGCGCGAGGGTAACGACTTCTACCACGAAATGTCGGAAGCCGGCGTCATCAAGCTCGACAATCTGCCGGAGTCCAAGGTGGCCATGGTCTACGGCCAGATGAACGAACCGCCGGGCAACCGCCTGCGCGTGGCGCTGTCGGGTCTGACCATGGCGGAGTTCTTCCGCGATGAAGGCCGCGACGTGCTGCTGTTCATCGACAATATCTACCGCTACACGCTGGCCGGCACCGAGGTCTCCGCGCTGCTGGGCCGCATGCCGTCCGCCGTCGGTTACCAGCCGACCCTGGCCGAGGAAATGGGTCTGCTGCAGGAGCGCATCACCTCCACGAATACCGGTTCCATCACCTCGGTGCAGGCAGTCTATGTGCCTGCGGATGACCTCACCGACCCGTCACCGGCAACCACGTTTGCGCACCTGGACGCCACCGTCGTGCTGGCGCGCACCATTGCCGAGCGCGGCATCTACCCGGCGGTGGACCCGCTGGACTCCACTTCGCGCCAGCTGGATCCGAACATCATCGGTCAGGAGCACTACGACTGCGCGCGCGATGTGCAGCAGACGCTGCAGCGTTACGCCGAGCTGAAGGACATTATCGCCATTCTGGGCATGGATGAACTGTCCGAGGAAGACAAGCTGTCTGTTGCGCGAGCGCGCAAGATCGAGCGCTTCCTGTCGCAGCCGTTCTTCGTGGCCGAGGTGTTCACCGGCATGGCCGGCAAGTACGTGTCGCTCAAGGACACGATCCGTGGCTTCCGCGGCATTGTCGACGGCGAATACGACCATCTGCCGGAACAGGCCTTCTACATGGTCGGCACGATCGAGGAGGCCGTCGAGAAGGGCGAAGGCATGGGTGAACAGGCTGCTTGATGCGGCTGTTCTGAGGCCGTCCCGAGTGGCTGAGAGAGGTTGATATGTCCCTGCATGTAGACGTGGTCAGCGCCGAAGGCGAAATGTTCGCCGACAAGGCCGACATGGTGTTTGTCGCGGCCGAAATGGGTGATGTGGGCATCGCGCCCCGCCACGCGCCGCTGCTCACCCGCATCCGTCCCGGCGCATTGCGAATTCAGCGCGAAGGGCAGCCGGAAGAGACTTTCTTCGTGTCCGGCGGCATGCTCGAAGTTCAGCCGCATCTGGTTACAGTGCTGGCGGATACCGCCGAACGCGCGGCGGAGCTGGACCAGGCCGAGGCTGAAAAGGCCAGGCAGCGCGCCCGGGACGCGGTAAGCCAGGCGGAAGAGAAAGTCGATCTGCAACAGGCACAGGAGGAACTGGCCGAGGCCGAGGCGCGCCTGAGCCTGATTGAACGCCTGCATGCCAAGGGCAACCGCTAATTGCCGCATTGCATCACTGTGATGCAGTTGTTCTGCAGGCAATTCCGGCGTCGGTGCCGCAGACGGTTGTCGCATGTGCACAAGGCGGCAAGCCATCCCCCCGCAATGCCATGACGTTCGCCCGGTCATCCATTGCGCTGACAACGGCCATCGGTAGCGACGTGGTCGGCTGCCGCGCCATGCAAGCAGTCGGCCTGTTCCGGCCTGCACAGCCTGTGCTGATGAGATTCCGGCCGGCGCGGTGCAACCGCGACGGGCTGCAGCATGGCCATTCACCAACATCAACATTCGTCAGCGGGTAACGCCCCATGGCTTTGCATATCGTCATCCTGGCAGCCGGCAAGGGCAAACGCATGCGCTCGACCCAGCCCAAGGTGCTGCAACCACTGGCCGAGCAGCCCCTGTTGGCGCATGTGCTCGACAGTGCCCGGGCGCTGGAGCCGCGAGCCATGCACGTCGTGTATGGTCACGGCGGTGAGCAGGTCCGGGAAGCGTTTGCGGATGACGGCATCAACTGGGTGCTGCAGGAGCCGCAACTGGGCACGGGTCACGCCGTCGCGCAGGCGCTGCCTGCAATTCCGGACCATGACGAAGTGCTGGTTCTGTACGGCGATGTGCCGCTGATGCAAAGCGCCACGCTGCAACGCCTCGTGGGCACCGCCGGCGGTCGTGCGCTGGCACTGCTGACCGTGCAAGTGGACGATGCAACCGGCTATGGCCGCATACTGCGGGATGCGAGCGATCACATAACCGGCATTGTCGAACATGCCGACGCCACCGACAGTCAGCGCGCCATTCGCGAAATCAATACCGGCCTGCTGTGCGCACCGGCGGCGTTGCTGCGCGGCTGGCTGGCGCGTCTCGACAATGACAATGCGCAGGGCGAATACTACCTGACCGATTGCACCGCGCTGGCGGCGAACGATGGCGTGGCGGTCGTCTCGGCGCAGCCCGCTGCACCGTCAGAGGTGCACGGCATCAACGACAAGCCGGCTCTGGCACAGGCCGAACGTCTGCTGCAGCAGCGTCGCGCCGCTGAATTGATGGCACGGGGCCTGACACTGCGCGATCCGGCGCGCTTCGATGTGCGCGGACAGCTGCGTACCGGCAACGACTGCCTCATCGATGTCAACTGCGTATTCGAGGGCGCAGTGGAACTGGGCGCCGACGTGCATGTCGGACCGAACTGCACACTGAAGAACTGCCGCATCGGGGATGGCACGCACATTCAGGCCAATACCGTCATCGAGGATGCCGTCATCGGCAGACAATGCAGCGTGGGACCTTTTGCGCGTCTGCGCCCGGCGACCCGCATCGACGATCGCAGCCGCATCGGCAATTTCGTGGAAACGAAGAAAATCACGCTGGGTACGGGCAGCAAGATCAATCATTTGAGTTATGTCGGTGATGCCCGTGTCGGCAGGAACGTCAACATCGGCGCCGGTGTCATCACCTGCAATTATGACGGCGCGCGCAAGCATGTCACCGAAATCGGCGACCATGCCTTCATCGGCTCCGATGTACAACTGGTGGCGCCGGTCGAAATCGGCACGGGTGCCACCATCGGCGCCGGCTCCACCATTACAAGGCCGGCGCCGGACAACCAGTTGACCCTGTCGCGCACGCGCCAGTTCACCATCGCCAACTGGATTCGCCCACAGAAGAACGCCGAGGGAGACTGAGCATGTGTGCAATTGTCGGCGCCTGCGCCCAGCGACGGGTCGAGCCCATTCTGCTGGAAGGATTGCGGCGGCAGGAATACCGTGGCTACGATTCCGCCGGCATGGCCACGCTCTACAACAAGCGCCTGACGCGTGTGCGTTCGGTCGGCAAGGTCGGCGAACTGGCGGCGCAGCTGGCTGCAACACCCCTGTCCGGAACCGTGGGCATCGCCCATACACGCTGGGCCACGCATGGCGGTGTCAGCGAGGCCAATGCCCATCCGCAGTGTTCCAGCGAGCGCCTGGCCGTGGTGCACAACGGCATCATCGAAAACCACGTGCAGCTGAAGACGCGTCTGCAGGCGGCGGGTTATGAGTTCTGCTCGGAAACCGACACTGAAGTCATTGCCCACCTGATCGATCAATATCGTGATCGCAGCCCGGATCTGGCCACGGCAGTGCGCCAGGCGGCTGCGGAATTGCGCGGCGCCTATGCGCTTGCTGTCCTGTCACTGCACGATCCGGACACACTGGTGGCCGTCCGGCGGGGGTCGCCGCTGGTACTCGGTGTCGGCATCGAGGAATGTTTCGTGGCCTCCGACGTGGCTGCACTGTTGCCTGTGACCCGCCGTTTCGTGCATCTGGAAGAGGGCGACATCGCCGTGCTGCGTCCCGATGGTTATATGGTGCAGGATGCGTCCGGCGCGCCGGTCGAGCGCGCCGTGCGCGAGGCCGAACAGTCCGTGGCGGCAGCGGAAAAAGGCGGCTATCGGCACTACATGCTGAAGGAAATTCATGAACAGCCGGCCGTGCTGAGCGAAACACTGGGCGGGCGTGTCACCGCCGACGCCATCATGAGCGGTATCCTGGGCAGCGCGGAACCGGCGTTGCTCGGGCAGGTCGACAACATCCATATCGTCGCCTGCGGTACCAGCCACAATGCCGGTCTGGTGGCGCGCTACTGGATCGAGGCCTGCGCCGGCATGGCCTGCAATGTCGAACTGGCCAGCGAATATCGTTATCGCAACCCGGTCGTGCCCGACAATTGCCTGTTCGTGACGCTGTCACAGTCCGGCGAAACGGCCGACACGCTGGCGGCCCTGCGCTACGCGAAGCAGCGCAATTACCTGGCGACACTGGCCATCTGCAATGTGCCGGAGTCATCCCTGGTGCGGGAGTCGGACCATGTGCTGATGACGCGCGCCGGCCCTGAAATCGGTGTTGCTTCGACCAAGGCATTCACGACACAACTGCTCGTGCTGCTGATGCTGACCGGCGTGCTGAGCCGCGATGCCGCGACGCGCCGTACCCTGGCGCGCGGCATGCAGGAAGTTTCCGGCAGTGTGGCCGACGTGCTGCAGCTCGATGATGCGATCCGGACACTGGCGGAACAGTTCGTCGACAAGCAGCACGCGCTGTTTCTGGGGCGCGGGCCGATGTATCCGATCGCCATGGAGGGCGCGCTCAAGCTCAAGGAAACCTCCTATCTGCATGCCGAGGCCTACGCCGCCGGCGAACTCAAGCACGGCCCGCTGGCGCTGGTGGATGAGGAAATGCCCGTCATCGCCGTGGCGCCCAACAACGACTGGCTGGAAAAGGTGAAGGCCAACCTGCGCGAAGTGCATGCGCGTGGCGGGCGGCTGGTGATCTTTGCCGAGGCCGGGCTTGACCTGCAGGACGAAGACGGCATGACTGTGATCGAAATGCCGCATGTGGCCGACATGCTGGCGCCGATCATCTACACGGTGCCGCTGCAGTTGCTGGCGTACCACATTGCCGTGGTCAAGGGGACCGATGTGGATCAGCCACGCAACCTGGCCAAATCAGTTACAGTGGAATGAACACCTGCCTGCGACCTTGTCTTGACTGCCTGCCTTGATCACATCGTAGTCGTTGCCGCGGAACTGGGAGCCGGCGTGCGTGCCGTCGAAACCACGCTGGGCGTATCGCTGCATCCCGGCGGAACCCACCCCGGCATGGGTACGCACAACTGCCTGCTGCGTCTGGGCCCGACCACCTATCTGGAAGTCATCGCACCCGATCCGGATGCCGCACGGCCGGCCTGGCCGCGCTGGTTCGGCCTGGATCGTCTGTCCGCATCGCATCCCGCCCGGCTGGCGGGCTGGGTGGCGCGTTGTGACGACGTGCACGCACTCACTGCCTCCTGCACCGAAACGGTTGGTTCCGTGCAGGCCATGACGCGGGGAGATCTTGCCTGGCAGATCACCATTCGCTCGGATGGCGAACTGCCGCTGGGTGGCGCGGCGCCGGCCCTGATGGAATGGAAGACGCAACCGCATCCGGCAGGGAACATGCCCGACGTCGGCTGCAGCCTGGCCGGTCTGACCGTGTTCCACCCCGAACCCGAGCAGGTGCAGGGCCTGTTCCTGTCCATGGCGCTGCAGTCGCCGCCGCCGCTGCACTGGTCAGGAGAGGAACCACCTTATCTGGTGGCAGCCCTGAATACGCCACACGGGCAGCGTGTGCTGGACGGACGCATCCCCGCAGGTTCGTGAGACGAGGTCGGTTCAGGCCTGGAAATTGACCATGCGGTCGAGCGGCATGAGAGCCCGGCGTGCGGTTTCTTCAGCCACGAAGATCTCCTGACCGTTGCCCTGCTCATCGCGCAGCACGTCGCGCAGGTTGGCCAGGCCGTTCATCGCCATCCAGGGGCAGTGTGCGCAGCTCACGCAGGCGACGCTGTGGCCGCCGGTGGGGGCCTCCAGGAAGGTCTTGTCCGGCGCCTGTTGCTGCATCTTGTGGAAGATGCCCTTGTCGGTGGCGACGATGAAGGTCGGGTTGGGCATTTCGGCGGCTGCCCGAATCAGCTGCGTGGTGGAGCCGACCGCATCGGCGATGTCGATGACATCCGCCGGCGATTCCGGGTGCACTAGCACGGCCGCATCCGGGTATTTGCGTTTCATGTCCTGCACACCCTGCAGCTTGAATTCCTCGTGCACGACGCAGGCGCCGTCCCAGTGCACGATGTCGGCGCCGGTGCGCTGCTCGACGTAATGCCCGAGGTGCTTGTCCGGCGCCCACAGGATCTTCTCGCCGCGGCCGTGCAGGTATTCGATCAGGTCGACCGCAATACTGGAGGTTACCACCCAGTCGGCGCGCGCCTTGACCGCCGCTGAAGTATTGGCATACACGACCACGGTGCGATCCGGGTATTGGTCGCAGAACGGTGCGAACTGCTCGATGGGGCAGCCGACGTCAAGTGAGCAGGTGGCCTCGAGTGTCGGCATGAACACGCGTTTCTCCGGGCTCAGGATCTTCGCCGTCTCGCCCATGAAGCGCACCCCGGCAACCAGCAGCAGTTGGGCCTCGTGCGCCTTGCCGAAGCGTGCCATTTTCAGCGAGTCGGCGACGCAGCCGCCGGTCTCCTCGGCCAGCTCCTGGATGTCGGGATCGGTGTAGTAATGGGCCACCAGTACCGCGTTGCGCTCTTTCAGCAGCTGCCTGATTTCCTCGCGGCAGGTGGTCTTGTCATCTTCATCCATGGGCGCCGGTGCAGCGGCCCGGGCCATGTGCAGACGAATCTGCTCGTCAAGGGGTCCAGTCATGGCGATATCGGTATGTATGCAAAGCGGCTATTGTACATCCGGAAATACGGATGCCCGGTCGTCCGGCATGGCGAATACGCCCTCGATTTCCACCAGCAGTTCCGTGCGGCAGATATCGGCCAGCAGATACAGTGTCTGTACCTGTGGTGCAAGCCGTTGCTCCAGAAAGGCGCGCACGCTCGGGTAATCGTCTGCATGACGTATGTAGACGCGCAACGCGATCGGTTCCCCGGCGCCGGACTGTTGCCGCAAACTGTCCAGATTCTGCCAGATCTCGGCCAACTGTGCCTGCACATCGCCCGCATGCCGGCTGCTGTGTCCGACGATGCTGGCCGTGCCCGACACGATCAGGCGCGCACCATCGGCATCCGCCCATACCACCGCACGCGAGAACAGCGGCTTGCGTGGGCTGTACTGACGCGGATAATCGAATGCGCTGATCTGACGCGGATTCTCGATCTGGCGCCCCGGACGCGGCGTGGCGATGAAATAGACCAGCAATTCGTTGCCGGTGCGCAGGCCGATGCCCGTGCCGGCAGGCAGCTCGTCCGGCGGGTAGGGTCGTTCGTCGAAAGCTTGTGCACGGCCGATGCAAAAACGCCGATAGTGTTCCCGGTCGCCGTCACCGGCATTGATGTGCGGCAGATAGTTCCAGATGCGCAGCAGATGCGGAAACCGCTTGCTGGCGGCGACGAAATCCAGCAATTCCCGATACAGATCGCGCGTGGGGGCGGCGGCATCGTCGCCGAGTGGCGCAGTGACATGGCCGAACAGGCAGTGCTCGTCCGCATGCCATGTAATGCGTTCCTGTCTGCCACTGTCACGCGGCGCATGCTCGCCCCAGGACTCGACGGCCGCGGCGTGCGACAGCGGCAACAGACCGGGGTGGCTGATGGCTTGCTCCGGCGCCGTGCCGAAAGCCATGTGAGCCAATGCCGGGCCGGGCTGTTGCCGGGCGCTATCGTGCAAAGTGATGGTCAAGGGCAATGGAAGCACTCCTGGAGTCGACTGACGCCGCGGATACGCGGGCCGGGTGGAACCGTGCATGCGGGTCGTGGCAGCCGCGTCAACCCATGCAGATCAATCCACGCGCATGATGCGCATCAGGCCTCGGCCTGCGCCGCGTCCTTGTCATGCTCGATGAAGGCATAGGCGGAGTGGTTGTGAATGCTCTCGAAGTTCTCCGATTCCACGGAATACCAGCGGAAACGCTCGTCGGCATTCAGGCGGGTGGCAATATCCCGCACCACATCCTCGACGAACTTGGGATTGTCGTAGGCGCGCTCGGTCACTTCTTTTTCATCGACCCGCTTGAGAATGCCGTATAACTCGCACGACGCTTCGGCCTCGGCGATGTCGATGAGCTCCTCCAGCCAGAAGAACTCCTCGGCGCGCACGGTGATGGTGACCAGCGAGCGCTGATTGTGGGCGCCGTAGCTGGAAATCTGCTTGGAGCAGGGGCACAGAGTAGTGACCGGCACTTGTACCTGCACCCGCAGCTCGGTGGCAGCGTCCAGTTGCTGGCCGAGAAAAGCCACCTCGTAATCCATGACGCTGTTGACGCCGCTGACCGGTGCCCGCTTGTCGATGAAGTAGGGAAAATCCATGCGAATATGGCCGTCACGCGCTTCCAGGCGCTCGGTCATTTCCTTCAGCATGGCGCGGAACGAGGCCACCGTGATCTGATGTTCGTGGGCGTTGAGAATTTCCACGAAGCGCGACATGTGGGTGCCCTTGAAGTGGTGCGGCAGGTTCACGAACATGCCGAATGTGGCCACCGTCTGCTGATCACCGCCGGCGCGCTGCTTGATGCGCACCGGATGGCGAATGTCCTGAATGCCGACCTTGTTGATCGCCAGATGTCGAGTGTCCGGGCGCCCCTGTACATCCTCGATTTCGGTACTTTCGGCGTGACCGGCTGCTGCGGTTTTTGTGGCATGCAATGGAGCTGACTTGGCGACCGTACTCATGAAGATTCCTGCTTTGAGGCCCGCCAGACTTGCGGACAAGAACAAAAGACTATTTTAGCGCCAAATCCCTGATCCGGCCAAACTTGCGCGGGCCTGTGACGACGGCACAGCCGGCGCCGGGCGCTGCGCGAGCTGCGGGATCAGCCGGGCGGCCAGCTCATGGGGCGGCCGCCGAGAATATGAATATGCAGGTGGAACACATCCTGCGCCGCCTCCGCGCCGTTGTTTATGACCAACCTGAAGGCATCGCCGTGACCCTGCTCGCGCGCCACGGCTCTTGCCGTGAGCAGCAGATGGCCGAGCAGAGCCTGATCGTCATCGGCGGCATTGACGAGCATGTCAATGGGTTTTTTCGGAATGACGAGAATGTGCATGGGTGCTTGCGGGTTGATGTCCCGAAAGGCCAGGCACAGGTCATCCTCGTAGACGATGTCTGCGTCGATTTCCCGGTTGATGATCCTGGCGAATACGGTTTCGGTCATGGCTGGTGTCCGCTCAGTCGTCGTTGCCGTTGGTAATGTCGCGGCGCTGTCTCACCGCCTCGGCGAGGCCACTAAGAACAGTCCATGTGTCGTCCCAGTGCATGCAGGTATCGGTGATCGACTTGCCGTATTCCGGCTCCACGCCGGGCACCAGTTTCTGGTTGCCCTCCTTGAGGTGGGATTCGATCATGACGCCGAAGATGGCACGCGAGCCGGCGGCGATCTGGCCGGCCACGTCACGGCCGACTTCGATCTGCTTCTTGTGCTGCTTGCGGCTGTTGGCATGTGAGCAGTCGATCATGACGCGGCCCGGCAGATTGGCCTTTTCCAGCAGCGCGACGGCGGCGGCGACGCTGTCGGTATCGTAGTTCGGGCCGTTGCTGCCGCCGCGCAGGATGATGTGCGTGTCGCGATTGCCCGAGGTACCGAAGATGGCGGAACGACCGGCCTTGGTCAGCGACAGGAAACTGTGCCGATGGTGGGCTGCGCCGACTGCATCGACCGCCACCTTGATCGATCCGCCGGTGCCGTTCTTGAAACCCACCGGACAGGACAGACCGGAAGCCAGCTCCCGATGACCCTGGCTCTCCGTCGTGCGGGCACCGATGGCGCCCCAGGAAACGAGATCGGCGAAATACTGCGGCGAGATCAGATCCAGAAATTCGACGCCGGCCGGGATGTCGTCGGCGGCCAGTTTCAGCAGCAGGTCACGCGCCAGCCGTATGCCCTTGTTGATCTTGAACGAATCATCCAGGTCCGGGTCGTTGATCAACCCCTTCCAGCCGATAGTGGTGCGCGGCTTTTCGAAGTAGACGCGCATGACGACCAGCAGTTCGCGATGAAACTCCCGGCGCGCCGCCTTGAGCAGCTGGGCGTATTCGAGTGCCGCCTCGACATTGTGGATGGAACAGGGCCCGACCACGACCAGCAGGCGGTCGTCGTCGCCGTTCAGAATGTCGGCGATGGCGCTGCGCGTGTTGTATACCGTGGCCGATGCCTCCTTGCTCAGTGGATACTCATCCAGCAACGTCGCCGCCGGGATCAGTTCCTGGGTCGCTGCAATGCGGAGGTTGTCTGTTTCGTACATCATCGGTTGTGGTTGCCGTTGGTGACCGCGGGCCAGCCGTTACGTGCCTTATCGTAGCAGACAGGCACCACGCACCAACAGATGCACGCCATGCTGTTGCCGGCAACGACCGGCTTGTCTGCATGCCGGGGTTTGCGTAAGGTTGCCGCAGTCGTGCGCCGCTGCGCCATGATGAGCCGAGACATCCTTCGACAGCAGCCCCGGAGATCGCCATGACCGCGCCCGTTTCGCCACCCGATCCGCTGATCGCAGCGGCCGATATCGAGGTCATGCTGCGCCAGAATACCGGTGTGCCGGGCCAGCCGGCCTTCGAGGTGAAGGCCGTGGGGGAGCATGTCGTCGATGTCCGTCTGCCCTATGATGACGGCATGACGCGCCTGGGCGACACCATCTCCGGTCCGGTGCTGATGGCGACCGCGGATGCCGCCATGTACGCCGCCATCATCGCCCATGTACAACACGGCCAGTATGCCGTGACCAGCCATCTGCACATCGACTTTCTGCGCCGTCCGGCAGCGGGCGATATTCATGCGCGCGCCCGCATTCTCAAGCTCGGTCGCCGTTTCGTGCCGTGCCGTGTGGAATTGTACGGCGCCGATCGGGAGACGCTGGTGGCGCACGTCACCGGCGCCTATGCAATGATGCGCCCGCCCGGCGCCCGCGCATGAAAAAATGCCGGCATTGCCGCCGGCCTTGCCGAGGTTCTGCAGGTCTTGCCGTCATGCTCGTCCAGAGAAGCGTTGATAGCCCCACAGCAGAATGACAGCGCCGATGATGGCGATGATGATGCTGCCGATGTTGAATCCGCTCACGCCACCCAGGCCGATGGCCGAGGCGATGAAACCACCGATGAGGGCGCCGACGATGCCGATGACGATGGTGGCGATGATGCCGCCGGGGGCGGTACCCATGATGGATTTGGCCACCAGGCCGGCAATCAGGCCCAGGATGATCCAGGCAATGATGCTCATGTATTACTCCTGTCGGTTCAAACCGAAATCAGGTGCCGCTGTTCCGGTATGTCGTCCCCTGCAGGCAACGGCACCTCAATGCACAGTCCTGTACCGATAGATGATACGACACGAAGATGAACGCAGCCTGTTCGAGTTGCCCCTTACCGAGTGCGGCTGTCGGCATGTCTACCCGCTGCGCCGAACCAGCGTTCGAGCTGCTGCGCAGTCTGTTGCCGGACATCTTCGTCGATGTAGCGGCACAGTGTCGCCACGGCCAGCGTCAGGGCGCCCAGATCGTCGGTCAGGCCGATGCCGGGCAGCCAGTCCGGAATCGCATCCATGGGCACAATGAGATAACCCAGCGCGCCGAATGCGGTGGTGCGCGCCCACGCCGGCGTTTCCGGTTTCTGTGCGGCGTAATACAGCCACAGCGCCTTCTCCAGCAGCTCGCGGCCGGCACGTTGTGCATAATGCACGAACTTGTCCCACAAGCGGGATTCTCTGTAGTGCCCGGCATGGGCCCGGATCACGGCGAGCGAGTGCGGCACCTGGCCAGGGCCGTGTGCGTATGTGTTCGGCATATTGCTGAACCGCTGTTCAAGTCTGGCAGCGTGGGCAATAGAAGGTACCACGCTGGCCCAGCGTCGTGCGACGAATGGGCGTGCCGTCGCGCGGGCAAGGCGCGCCGGTTTTGCCATACACGGCCAGCGTCTGCTGGAAATAGCCGCTGGCACCGTCGACGCTGATGTAGTCGCGCAGGGTGGTGCCGCCGGCGGCGATGGCGTCCCGCAGCACTTGCTTGACGGCATTCGCCAGGTACGCATAGCGCTGTGCGCTGATGCGTCCGGCCGCGCGGCCGGGATGGATGCCGGCCGCGTGCAGTGCCTCGCAGGCGTAGATGTTGCCCACGCCGACAACAATGCGGCTGTCCATGAGAAAGTTCTTCACTGGTGCGCGGCGTCCGCGGGCACGTGCGTGCAGGTATGCGCCGTCAAAGGCGTCGCCCAGCGGTTCCGGGCCGAGATCGGCCAGCAGGGAAAACGCTTCAATATCGCCCGTGACCCAGAACACGGAACCGAAGCGACGGCTGTCATTGAAGCGGATGGTGTTGCCGCCCTCCAGCACAATGTCGACATGATCGTGTTTGGCCGGCGGTGTGCCGGCAGGCACGACCCGAAGCCGCCCCGACATACCCAGGTGCAGGCAGACATGGCCTGCGGCTGTTGCCAGCAGCAAATACTTGGCGCGCCGTTCGACCGCCTGGATCCGCTGCCCCGGCAAGGCCGTCGTCAGCATGGGGGATACCGGCCAGCGCAATTGAGGCTGGCGCACGATGACGTCGGCGACACACCGGTCTTCGACGTAGGGTGCGATTCCGGTGCGCGTGGTTTCCACTTCCGGCAATTCGGGCATGGCGTCATTATGGCATGGCGTGCATGGCCATCGTCGCGTCCGGACCCAGGGCCTCGCGACTTTCGATCTGGCCACACGCATCCACGAACACCGTGTGTGCCGTCACGGCGGTTGCATGGATTGCCAGCGCCACGTGGTGGCGATGACTACCGTCGCGGCGCATGCGCGGCACACGTGCGGCATTGATGTACAGAGTCTCGCCATCGTGCGCCCAGGTGGCGCGCTCGATGCCGGCCTTGCGATTGCGATGATGCATGTGGCCGGCGACTACCGCCAGCACACGGCGGCCCGTGGCGCGAGCATGGTCGATTGCGACGCGCAGATCCGGGTCGCCGAAATCGCCGAGCGCGGGGTCGAAATCACAGCCGAACGGCGCGTCCGGCGCGTCGCCGAGGCCGGCCGGGCCGTTGTGCGCCAGAACGACCAGGTTCGCCGGTGCCTGATCGACCAGTTCACACAGACGTGCGGCGCTGGCTTTGAAGTCGCCGACCCCGAAATGGCGCTTGAGATAACGCCGGTAGTGAAAATGATTCGGCCCCATGGCGTGCGGCCGGGCGCTCAACAGGCCCAGGTCGTGGCCAATTTGCTCCACGGTGTAGCCGCGCAGGCGTACCGGATCGAGTGCCTGCGCCAGGCGCCGTACCCGCCGCGCCATGCCGATGCAGGCCAGCTCGCGCAGCAGCCGCCGGTTCCTGATTTCGGCCATCGGTTGCATCAGCGTCACGGCATCGTGATTGCCGGGCATGACCCAGGCCGGCAGAGTCAGCCCGGCCAGTTCGCGCGCCACCGGCAGGCTGTTGGTCATGCGGGCCAGATCGCCCACGAACAACAGGCCGTCGTAGTCCGAGTGGTTGAAGAATGCCGTGTCGCGGTTGTCCCAGAAGCCGTGAATGTCGCCGATGACCGCAAGTTTCATGTTCGCAGTTGTAAGCCGTGGTGTGGATTGCGTCAACATCGATCCAGGCGCATATCCCTTCAGGATCATTTATGCTGATCGGGTTACACTACGCGCCCTGCAATTCCGCCCGGATCCACAATGGACATGTCCGCCACCGCCGCTACAACCGATGCGTCCGCCACTGCCGAGGACAGCGCCGGCCCGCGCCAGGTCGTCCAGCACGGCGACACCACGTTCACGCTGCTCGGCACGGCCCATGTGTCACGCGCCAGTGCCGAAGAGGTGCGGGCGGAAATCGAATCCGGCCAGTATGATGCCGTTGCCATCGAGCTGTGCGATGCGCGCCATGCCGCCCTGACCAAGCGCGATGAAATGGAGCAGATGGATCTGTTCCAGGTCATGCGCCAGGGCAAGATCGGCATGGTGGCGGCCAATCTCGCTCTCGGTGCTTATCAGCAGCGGCTGGCGGAGCAGTTCGGCATCGAACCCGGTGCCGAAATGCGCGCCGCCATCGATGCCAGCGATGCCGCGGATCTGCCGCTCACGCTGGTCGACCGCAATATCGGCATCACCCTGAAGCGGGTGTACCGGCGCATTCCCTGGTGGCAGCGCTTCACTATGCTGGGCGGCCTGTTTGCCAGCATGCTGTCCAGCGACAAGATCGAGGAAGAGGATATCGAGAAGCTCAAGCAGGGCGATGTGCTCGAGGCTACCTTCAAAGAGTTCGCCGCATCCTCGGCCACCCTGCACGAGTCCTTGATCGACGAACGCGACCGGTTCATGGCCGCGCGCCTGCTGCAGACCGCACCCGGCGGCCACGTGCTGGTGGTCGTCGGTGCCGGCCACCTCAAGGGACTGGCCGACTATCTGCGCCAGCCGCTGCCCGACCCCGAGGCGGAACAGGTACGGCTGAACGAAGTGCCGCCGGGCGCACGCTGGGTGAAATGGATACCCTGGGTGGTGGTGGCGCTGGTGGTGGCGGCCGTCGCCTGGGGGTTCACGCGCAGTCCCGATCTCGGCCAGCAGATGGTCGTGCGCTGGATTCTGTTCCACGGCGTGCTGTCGGCGGCCGGTGCCGCCGCGGCACTGGCGCATCCGTTGTCGATTCTGACCGCCTTCGTCGCTTCGCCGCTGACCTCGCTGCACCCGATGATCGGCGCCGGCATGGTCGTGACTGCGGTCGAGCTGTGGCTGCGCAAACCGCGAGTGGGCGATTTCTCCGCGCTGAAAAAGGACGTCACGCGCGTATCGGGCTGGTGGCGCAATCGCGTATCGCGCACCTTGCTGGTCTACATGCTCTCCAGCCTGGGCTCGGCGCTGGGCACCTGGATTGCGGGGATCTGGATCATCGATGCTCTGTTCTGACTGAACAGGGCATCGACCTTGCTGCTATGGTGAAGGCACGACATCAGCAAGGAGCGATCGATCATGACGCAAGGTAGCTGGCGCGCCGCGCCGCTGTGGTGGGGGCACGGCCCCGTTGTCTTCGAGATGTTCCTCGAGCCCACCTGTCCGTTTTCGGTGAAGGCGTTCAACAAGCTGCAGCCGCTGCTGTCGGCGGCCGGGGAGGATCGGGTCACGGTCAAGCTGCGTTTCCAGTCCCAGCCCTGGCATCTGTTTTCCGGCGTGGTGACGCGCTGCGCGCTGGCCGCCTCCACGCTGCCGGACGGCCGTGACCAGGCGCATGCCGTGCTGCAGGCGGTGGCCGATCACCGCGAGGAGTTCGTCTGCGAAAATCATGCCACCGGGCCCAATCGCGCCGCCTCGCCGGACGACATGATTGCCCGCATCGAAAACTACAGCGGCGTGGCGCTGACGGATGCATTCGCCATCCCCGACCTGGACCGCGAGATCAAGTGGCACAGCAAGTACGCACGCCAGAACGGCATCCACTCGTCGCCGACTTTCATGCTCGACGGCGTCGTGCAGCCGGCCATGGGCAGCGGCGATGATGTGGCCGACTGGGTCGAAGCCATCCACGCGGTGCACATCCGCTGAGCGAGTCGTTCGGATTGCGCCGAAGCGCAGCGATCATGGACACCGCAGAGTTTGCGCAGTGTGCGGGAGCGAACCGACATGACGGTCGATCGAGTGCGGCTGGACAAGTGGCTCTGGGCGGCGCGCTTTTTCAAGACCCGTTCGCAGGCGGCGCATGCGGTCAAGGGCGGCCATGTGCAGGTAAACGGGCAGCGCGGCAAACCGGGCGCGCAGTTGCGCAAGGGCGATCGCCTGCATGTCACCAAGGGCGCCTTGCGCTTCGAGCTGGATGTCGTCGACCTGGCCGAGAAACGCGGCCCGGCGGCGCAGGCACAGGCGTTGTATGAGGAGACCGCGGCCAGCGTCGAGGCGCGGGAAAAAGCAGCCGAACAAAGACGCATCGCACGTGCCGCCATGCCGCGTCCGCAGCGTCGGCCAGATCGCAAGCAGCGCCGCCAGCTGCGTCGTTTCAAACAGGGCGACAGGCCCGAATGAAACAGGATCCGCCTGTTGCGCATGCAACCGGGGTGGCGCAGCTCGCGCCTTCAGCAGCACGGCAGGAACTTAGCCGCTCGCTGCATGTCACACGGTGTACCGTACTTTTCAAGAACCACCAAGGAGCAATCATGGGCAAGAAATATATTGCCAGCCTGCTTTTCATCGCGTTCACGGCCCTCGCCTTCACCGCTCAGGCCGATACGACGATCGAGATTGAAGGTACCGATACACTGCAGTTCAGCAAGGAATCGATTACCGTCAAGCCGGGTGAGGAAGTCACCATCAAGCTGACCAACAATACCGACATGCCGGCAAACGCCATGTCGCACAATTTCCTGCTGCTCGAGCAGGATGCCGATGCGGAAGCCGTCGATGAAGCCGCCCAGGGCGCCAAGGACAATGACTATATCCCCGAGGACATGGATGATCAGATCATTGCACATACGGGCCTGGTTGCCGGTGGTGAAAGCGACAGCGTCACATTCACCGCACCGGAAGAAACCGGTGACTATGAATACATCTGCACCTTCCCCGGCCACTTTGCCGCCGGCATGAAGGGCACCCTGACGGTCGAGGAGTAACCGCCAGTCATCCGGACGGCCCTTGGTCGTCCGGATGCTTTTCCGTCGTGACGGAGTGCTGCCACGCGTGACGCGGCAGCATTTCGCGTCTCGATTCCCGCCACGACAGGATGCCCGCCGGCGAGTCAGATATGCCGGCGCAGTCGTTCGCCCCAGGATTTCAGATCCAGCAATAGTTGCAGCTGGTCCGGCTGGCCCTGGCAATGCTCCATCAGCGTCTCGATGGCCTGATCGAAATCGGTCAGCGCCAGACCGCCGTCCGGCGCGAATTCCAGCTGCTTCGACAGGTGATTGCGCCAGTCATCGCGTTCGGCCTCGTTGAGGCTGTCGGGATAATGCCGGGCGCGGTAGCGAAACAGGATTTCGTTGAGCCGGTGGTCGTCGAACACGATATCGCCCGCGGCCAGGGTGGCGGCATCGGCATGGCGTACCTGCGTACAGCGTTTGCGATCCGCATCACCGACGAAACCGTCGTATAGAGCCGCCTCCGGATCATCGCCCGGCTCGAAGTCGCGGGCTTCGTACACCGCCACCACCTTGGCGGCGACTTCGTCCATGTGGTCGTGGATGGCCTTCCAGTGGCGGCGGCAGGCGGCGATGTCCAGTTGCAGCCGCTGTGCCTCGCCGGCGCGCAGCATGCGAAACGGCGCCAATACCGGGCATTTGTTGACACGCACACCCTTCAGCGCCACGCGTGGCGCATCCTCCGGCAAATCCTCGCTCGGCGTGAACAGCCGCTCGGCGATGTCCGCCGGCGCCAGTTCCAGCAGCGGCGCCGGATCGTGGCGCAGATCGAAGGTGATGATCTCGTTGCGGTTGTGCGGGTGCTCGACCACTGGCATGACAGGCGACAGACAGCCCATCTGTGCGGGGAACATCTGCGACACATGCAGCAACGGTGTGTAGCGGTCGAAGTCGAACAGACTGCGCGCCGAGCGCTTGTCGCGGTGCGCATGCACCCACTGCCACAGTTTCGGCTTGCGCTCGCGGATCAGGCGCGCCAGCGCAATCGTGGCACGCACGTCGGACAATGCGTCGTGGGCCCGGTCCTGTTCCAGCTCGTTGGCTGCGGCCAGATGCTCGAGCCGGAAGCTGGGCACGTCAGGCTCCTCCGGGCGGCCGGGCCAGGCGATGCCGTCGGGGCGCAGGGCGTAGGTCAGGCGCACGGTGTCGATCAGATCCCAGCGCGAGCAGCCGTTCTGCCATTCGCGGGCGTACGGGTCGAAGAAGTTGCGCCACAGCGTGTGGCGCGTGACCTCGTCGTCGAAGCGCAGGCTGTTGTAGCCGACATTGCAGGTTTCCGGCTCGGTCATCGCCGCCAGGATGCGTGCGATGAATTCCGGCTCCGGCACGCCGCGCTCCAGCGCCATCTGCGGCGTGATGCCGGTGATCAGACAGGCCTCGGGATTGAGCACGATGTCTTCCGGCGGTTGGCAATACAGTTCCAGCGGTGCGCCGACGATGTTCAGTTCGGCATCAGTGCGCAGGCCGGCGAACTGCGCCGGACGATCGCGCTTCGCGTCCGTGCCGAAGGTTTCGTAGTCGTGCCAGTAGAAGGTCGGCCTGCTCATGAGGTCTGCTGTTCCAGTGTTTCCGCCGCCGCCAGCCAGTCGCTTTCGGCGCTTTCGAGCCGGCTGGCGGCCGCGGCGCGTTCGGTGGCCAGCCGCGAGGCTTTGTCCGGGTCGGTGGCCACCGCCGGCTCGGCCATGCGCTGATCCAGCGTGGCGATATCCTGTTCGAGCCGGTTCATGGTGCGCTCGGCCTTCTGCATTTCACGCTGGGCATTCTTGCGTTGTCGGTGTTGGTGTTGTTGCCGCGGTTTGTCGGGGATGGACGTGTCCGACGCAATGTCCGTGCCGCTTTCGATATTGGCCTGCTGCTGGCGCAGCCAGCGCGCGTAATCGTCCAGATCGCCGTTGAAAGGCTCAAACGCACCATCGGCAACACGCCAGATCTGGTCGCAAGTGGCATCGATCAGGTGGCGATCATGCGCGATCAGAACCATTGCGCCAGGATAGTCGCGCAGCGCGCGCTGCAATGCGTGGCGCATGTCCAGGTCGAGGTGATTGGTGGGCTCGTCGAGCAGCAGCAGATTGGGCCGCTGGTAGACGATGCAGGCCAGTGCCAGGCGGGCCTTTTCGCCGCCCGACAGGGGCGCGATCGGCTGCAGCGCGCGATCGCCGCGAAAGTCGAAACCGCCAAGGAAATCGCGCAGATCCTGCTCCCCGGCGGCCGGGTCGAGACGCAGCAGGTGTTCCACCGGGCTGGCAGTCTCGTCGAGCTGTTCCAGCTGGTGCTGGGCGAAGTAGCCGATGCGCAGATAGCGGTGGCGCTGCATGTCGCCGCGCAGCGGCGCCAGTTCGCCGGCCAGCAGTTTCATCAGTGTCGATTTGCCGGCACCGTTGCGTCCCAGCACCACCAGCCGGTCACCCGGCGCCAGCCGCAGCTTGATGTTGCCGATCAGTGCCCTGCCGTCATGGCCGACGGCGATATTCTCCAGCCGCAGCAACGTATCCGGCAGACGTTCCGGCGCCGTGAATGAGAAAGAGAAGGGCGTGTCCTGATGGGCCGCCTCGACCTTCTCTATGCGCTCGAGCATTTTGATCCGGCTCTGCGCCTGACGCGCCTTGGTCGCCTTGGCGCGGAAGCGATCGACAAAGCGCTGCATTTGCGCCATGCGCTTCTGCTGCGCCTCGTGGGCGGCCTGCTGCTGAACCAGCTGCGCGGCGCGCATGGCCTCGAAGGCGGAATAGTTGCCGCTGTAGAAAGCGGCACTACCATCGCGCAGATGCAGCGTGACATCGGTCACGGCATCGAGGAAATCGCGGTCGTGGGAGATCACCAGCAACGTGCCGGGGTAACGGCCCAGATAGTCCTGCAGCCACAGCACCGCGTCCAGATCGAGATGGTTGGTGGGTTCATCCAGCAGCAGCAGATCGGAGCGGCACATCAGCGCCGCCGCCAGATTCAGGCGCATGCGCCAGCCGCCGGAGAAAGTATCGATGGCGTTGTCATGCGTCGCCGGCGCGAAGCCCAGGCCATGCAGCAGGCGCGCCGCGCGGGCATGCGCAGCGTAGCCGTCGATGGCGGCCATGCAGGCATGCAGTTCGGCGATGGCGTGGTTGTCACCGTCGCTTTCGGCCTGTTGCAGTCGGCGTTGCAGGTGGCGCAGCTCGGCATCGCCGTCCAGCACGAAATCCAGTGCCGACTGCCTGCCTGCCGGTGTGCGCTGGCGTACCGAGGCGATCGATAGGTCACCGGCGATATCGACCGTGCCGGCATCGGCATCCAGTGCGCGGACAATCAGGGCGAACAGGCTCGACTTGCCGGTGCCGTTGCGCCCGACCACACCCACTTTCTGGCCGGCATGAATGGTGCCTTCGACACCAGCCAGCAGTCTGTGTGGCCCGCGTCGGATCGTGACCTGATTGAAGCTGAGCATGGAGTCATTCTAAACAGTATCGTCCACCCGCTGCATGCGTTCGCCCGGCCTTGCGACCACAGCTGCGCTCGCGGTCACCCTGCTGGCACGCGGATGCGCGTATTTGAAAACCCGATGCGCCGCTGCAAAGGTAGTAGAATGAGTCTTGAATAATTCGCAATCGGAGAGGTAATCATGGCCGTCCAGACTCCCACTTATGATGATGTTTCCCTGTTGATCAACGGGCAGTGGCGCGCTGCCGAGGCGGGCGATACCCTGCCGGTGAAAAATCCCGCCACGGGCGATGTCATCGGTCAGCACGCGCACGCCAAGCAGGCCGATCTGGATGCCGCGCTGGAAGCGGCGGACGAAGGCTTCAGGCAGTGGCGCGACGTACCGGCATACGATCGCTCGAAGATCCTGAAGAAAGCCGCCGCATTGCTGCGCGAGCGTGCCGACATCATCGCCCCGCTCATGACCATGGAGCAGGGCAAGCCGCTGGCCGAGGCCAAGGGCGAAACGATCGGCGCTGCCGGCACGCTGGAGTGGTTCGCCGAAGAGGCGCGCCGCGTCTACGGCCGTGTCATCCCGGCGCGGCGCAACGACGTGCAGCAGATGGTGATCAAGCAGCCGGTCGGCCCGGTGGCGGCATTCACGCCGTGGAATTTTCCGCTCAACCAGGCCGTGCGCAAGGTTTCCATCGCCCTGGCGGCCGGCTGTTCCATCATCCTCAAGGGGCCGGAGGATACGCCGGCATCCGTGGCCGAACTGATACGCTGCTATGTCGACGCCGGCGTACCGGCCGGTGCCGTCAATCTGGTCTATGGCGTGCCGGCGGAGATTTCCGACTATCTCATCCGGCATCCGATCATCCGCAAGATCTCCTTCACCGGCTCCACCGCCGTCGGCAAGCAGCTGGCCGCGCTGGCCGGCGAGCACATGAAGCTCGCCACCATGGAGCTGGGCGGTCATGCGCCGACCATGATCTTCGACGACGCCGACATTGACACGGCCGTGAAGCTGGTTTCCGGCAGCAAGTTCCGCAACGCCGGGCAGGTGTGCGTGTCGCCGACGCGCTTCCTGGTGCAGGAGGGCATTTACGAAGAATTCGTCGACAAGTTCACCGCCGCGGCCAAGTCGGTCAAGGTCGGTAACGGCCTCGAGGAAGGCACGGGCATGGGCCCGTTGGCGCACGATCGCCGGCCATCCGCCGTCGGCGAGCTGATCGAAGATGCCATGAAGCAGGGCGCGGATGTGCGTCTCGGCGGCGGTTCGGTGGACGGCCCGGGCTATTTCTTCGAGCCGACCGTGCTGACCGGTCTGAACAAGGACATGCGCATCATGAACGAGGAACCGTTCGGCCCGGTGGCCGCCTTCGTGCCGTTCAAGGATGCCGACGAGGCCATCACCGAAGCCAATCGTCTGCCCTACGGGCTGGCGGCGTATGCCTTCACCTCTTCCATGAACACCGCGCACCGGCTCGGCAACGAAGTGGAATCCGGCATGGTCTCGATCAACCACCTCGGCCTGGCCATGCCGGAAACGCCGTTCGGTGGCATGAAGGATTCCGGCTACGGCAGCGAGGGCGGTACCGAAGCGATCGAGTCGTATCTCAATACCCGCTTCGTCACTACGGCCATGATCTGACCGCCAACGCTATTCGCACACACGGCCGGCGGACCGCGCGTCCGTCGGCCCATGGCGGGAGCCGCCCATGACGAATGTCTTTGTGCCTCTGCGCATCGCCGTGCTTACCGTTTCCGACAGCCGCGATGAAACGACGGACAAATCCGGGCGCCTGCTGGTGGAACGGCTCGAGGCGGCCGGGCACAGGCTGCATGACAAGGTCATCTGCCGGGACGAACTGCAAGCCATTCGCGCCCGCGTGGCCGGCTGGATTGCAGCCGACGCGCCGGACGTGGTGATTACCACCGGCGGTACCGGCCTGACCGGGCGCGACATCACGCCCGCGGCCGTCGAACCGCTGTTCGACCGGGCCATTCCCGGCTTCGGCGAACTGTTCCGCCTGCTGTCCTACGACAGCATCGGCAGTTCGACCATTCAGTCCCGCGCCCTGGCCGGCATTGCGCAGGCGACCATCATCTTCTGCCTGCCGGGCTCCAGCGGCGCCTGCGCCGATGGCTGGGACCGGATCATCGCCACGCAACTCGACAACCGCACCCGGCCATGCAACCTGGTCGAGCTGCTGCCGCGCTTCACGGAAACCTGATTACGCGTATCAGCCCTTGTAGGCCTCGATCGAGTGCATGATGGCGGCCTTCGCTGCAGCGGCGTCCTTCCAGCCGTGCACCTTGACCCATTTGCCGTTTTCGAGGTCCTTGTAGTGCTCGAAGAAGTGCCAGATGCGGTTGCGCGTGCGCTCGCTGACATCGTCGAGATCGCGTTTGTCCTTGTAGTAGTCCGTGCTGATCTTGTCGGTCGGCACACACAGGATCTTGGCGTCCATGCCGGCCTCGTCCTCGGTGTCCAGCATGGCGATGGGACGGGCTTTGATCACCGCGCCGGGCACGATGGCTTCGGGTGTCAGTACCAGCACGTCGACCGGATCGCCGTCGTCGTACAGCGTGCGTGGCACGAAGCCGTAGTTCGCCGGATAATGCATGGAAATGTTCATGAAGCGGTCGACCATCAGGCAGTTGCTGTCCTTGTCGACTTCGTACTTGACGGCATTGTCGCCGGTGGTGATTTCCACCACGACATTGATTTCATCCGGCGGATTCTTGCCGGGTGTCAGCGCTTCATAACCCATGTTCCATCCCGTTCATTGACTGTGTCTGCAGATCGAAGTCGGTCGATTATACAGTAATGCCGCCGCCTCAGACGGTGAAGTCCGTATCGAGTCTGCGTGTCACCGGCTTGTTCGTCAGGCGCACGTATTGCGGCAGTCCGTCGACATAAGCCGGATAATCCTCCCCCGTGATTAGCGGCTGCAGATAGCGCCGGGCCGCCGCTGTGATGTGGAAGCCGTCGTCGGTGATGAATTCGCGCGGCATCTTCTTTTCCACATTGGCGACAGCGGCCAGCGGTGCCCCGCCGAGTGACCAACGATACGGTTCGTCCGCTTCCCGCTCGATGGTCACCATGACGCCGGATTTGCCGGCGACGACGTATTCCACCGCGGCGCGACCGACCGCGTAGGCCTGTTCGATGTCGGTGGCCGAGGCGATGTGGCGTGCCGAGCGCATGAGGTAGTCGGCCACGGCGTAATGATATTTGTGTCCGAGTTGCGAACGGATCAGGTCGGCCAGGAACGGGGCCACGCCGCCGAGCTGCGTGTGGCCGAAGGCATCGGTGCTGCCGGCATCGGCGAGGCAGTTGCCGTCGGCGTTGC
>Ga0079226_10000071_pt1 | contig 59476 bp, 44 predicted proteins | sample Poulit2014_FD_76345 | JGI IMG/M metagenome (GOLD analysis project Ga0079226, IMG submission 76345) | Agricultural soil microbial communities from Georgia to study Nitrogen management - Poultry litter 2014 | ecosystem: Environmental > Terrestrial > Soil > Agricultural land | place: USA: Georgia...
ACCGTTGGTTTTGCCTTAGAACGCATTGGCAACCGCCTAAGCCGCCCAGGAATGCTTGAGGGCGCCCAGGTTGATATAGAGCGCCATTACCACGGTTTAGAGGAAGATTTCCTGCAGTTTTTCCCCCAACTTGCCAGCAATTTTGCCCGCCGCCAACGGCGTTAATTGCGCAAGTTCAAGCAGGTCATCGCTAAGGCTGCCATGCCCTGTTGCAACAAGCCTTTTTGTTCGCGCAGCAGCGCCACATAAGCATGCAATGCATGGTTGGCGGGAAATGCCGTTAATTTTTCTTCAATACCCGTAAAATAACCAACTTGTTTTGCCGGCGCATGCCAGAGGGTAGCGTGCTGAGCTAGGCTTTCTATGGTTGGTAACAACACATGTGTGTAGCCTTCGTGCAATGCAAGGCTTAAGCCCTTGGCATCAAAATCGCCAAAAAACACCTGTGGTAAGCCTCGGGCAGCAACAGCACTTTGCAATAGCGCCACGTTTTTTGCTTTTTCATCGTGCCCGCGATACACCACCCAAAACCCATGCATGGATGGCAACTCAGGGCATTGTTCGCTGCCGTACAAATAAAACGTATCAAGGTTTTCTACCACCACAATGCCTTGGCACTGCCCAAGGTGTAATTGCCGCCAATCCACATCGGCAACACACCGGCTTTGCGACACCTGTAAAGGGAAACTAAATTTGCCCGGCATGGGCAAGGAGCACAGCAGACGGTGTTCGCTTGGCTTGTGCCCATAGCCCTTATGTTCAAAACTACCCTGCTGTATGCGATCGGTGCGTTCTGCGGCCAACTCTTCATCGAGGGCATGCACACGTAGCTGGGCCAAACACTCTTCGAGAGCACGCAAACATGCACGGCTAAAGCGCCAACCACCACTAGGCGCCAAGGGTTGGCCTACGCCGTAGCAATCGCACCACTGTTGTAATTCTTGCAACGAGCGTTGTTGCATTTGTGTAGGCGTAAAATACAAAGTGCCAGCACCACGTGCCAATTGGCGTTTTAGCGCCATGGCTTTACCACGCATACTCAGGCTAAATTCTGCAGACATGGCTGTGTTATACCTTTAAACGTAATTGGTAATCCCTCACCAAACGCAGTGCATTAGTGGCACTGGCTGGTGTTTCTTGTGGCTGAAATACAAAATGTTTTTTATGGCTTTGGGGCAGGCCCTGATACTCGCTGAGCACCTGAAACAACCAAATATCTGCCGGCCACTGGTGTTGCTGCTGTTGCCAATATTGCACTGCACTAAGCGGCGCGCCATTTTGTTCTACCACCTGCAAAAAAAACACTTCAGCTGCTTGTTTCATTGCGCCTTGCAACGGGGCAACACTCTCTTGCTCGGTGAATTGCACTGCCTCAGCGCTCGCCATCGCCACCGCTTCTGCGTGCCGTTTTGGCAGCGCAGCAAATAATGCCACCATTGCCGCTTGATCACTATGGCTTTCTAGGTGGGGATGCACGAGCAGTGGCATGCCTGCTGCCACATTAAACAAGGCGGGCACTTTACTGCGCTGTTCATAGGCCTGAGGCTGATACTGGGTATGGGTACGCAAATAATGCACCATACTGCGCACTAGCTTAACGTTCGCCTGCTGTTCACGAAAACGGGTGATCAACTGTTCTAAACGTGCATGCACCAAGCGCAAACTGCTGTAGTGTTGGCTCACTTGTTGCTGCCATTGGCTTACTAATAGTTTACGCAAGAAACCATGGCTGCCCGCCACATGAATCCATTCGTGAAAATCAATCAAGGTAAGGCCATCATGCAAACGGCGTGCTTGTTCTTGGGCGCGGGTGTTTTCACGAATTTTGTCGGTTAAACTATGCACAAAACCAAAATCGCTGTTTAAGCGTTGCCATAGGCTATCAATGGCATCAGCGAAGCGGTTGTTAAAATCATCCACCACATCGCTAAGCAGCTTACGCACATGCTCTAAGGTGCTGTAATCACCTTTGTGTTGCGCTTCTAAATAGCGGTTGCTAAGGCCGCGCAAATCTTGCAAAAAACTAGCCACATCGGCATGGGTGCTACGGCGCTCCTCGTCGGCCACCATTTCGGCAATGAGTTCGCGCAGCTTATGGCTAATACGCAAGCTGCCATCTTCATCCGCACGCCACAGCACACGGGCGTGCAACAGCTGCTCGATAGCGCTGCCACTGGCTTGCTCCTCATTAATGCTGCCACCGGTATAAACATGCATTAGCAGTTGGCTGTGGCGGGCTAGCAAGCGCAGGCGCTTGATGCCTTCTTCCACCAAGCGGTGCTGGTACTCACTCATACTTCAATGGCCTCTTGCACAACCACTTCGTCTTCAATGGGTAGGTTTTCTTCATCTTGCAAAAACCGCACCAGTTCTAACAAGTAATCTATTTTGCCGGTCATTTGGTAGCTGTGCCTTTCAGCACTTGGTTGGATGGCATAACCTTGCTCCACCACGCGCCGGAAAATTTGCCGCACCTGCAAGGTTACGTCATCGCTTGTGGAACGAAAATAACGGTCGCTTGCAAGTTTTTGCAGGCGCTCACGTAGGCTTGGGTTATCCTCACAACGTTGGATCATATCGTTAATTTGCACAATATCGCCGGCCGTTAACACCGCATCGCGGCCAGAGATTTCTTGCACCAACAGCATGAGTTCTAACAACGGCAACAGGCTTTGATATACCTCCTTTAAGTGTTGGCCTAGCTGCTGGCGCAGTTCTGGGGTGAGCTGCAACCACGATAAATATGCCACTGTGCCGTCGTCGTTAAAGGCCAAGCAACGGTTTAGCGGGCGCAAATAATCGTTCAGTTTTTCTTGTAAAGCGTCATCTTGCAACTGGCGAAAATAAGTTTCGTGGGCTACTGCACACACAAATTCGCCGCTTAGCAACAGCTCTAGCAAGGGGCCATGTTGCATCATCATTGGGCGCGTTCCTCCATGCGTTCTTGCAACTTCGCCGCAAGGGGGCTGAGCTGCGGCTCGATGCGTTTTAAGTGGCGGCGTTCCGAATGGCGCTCTTTCTCGATGAGGTAGCGGTGCTCAAATAAAGTGAGCACGTCGGATTCTGGGTTGGGGAAAGCGCCTAAAATAAGAATGTTATTCTTGGCGCAAGCACGGAACAGTTGCTCCACATTGCGATACGCTAACGTGCCGATTTCATCAATGGGCCAATGGATCTTTACCTGCGCCTTACCACGCAGCAAACGCGTGAAGGCCAGCAGAAATTGGCACAAAATAAGGTAAGCCATGCCGTGGCTTGAAGATTCCAACAGCTGGCGGTCGTTGCGGATAATCAAGTTGTTGCCGTTTTCTGTTAAGTGCAACTCGAGGCGCAGCAGGCTTTCAAAGTTATATTGCTGGTCTTGGCGCAACAGCTCGGCCACCGCCGCTAGGGCATTTAAATACGCTTCTGTTGGCAGTGGCTCACCGCTTTTTTCCCATGCTTCGTGCAAAGCAAAAAATGTTTTCAGCGGCTCCCAAAAACCCAGTTGATCGATGGTAGATTCTATTTTCACCTCAGCGCGGCTAATGCCATCGAGGTTCATTTCGTGCGCCACTTCATCACTCAAACGGCGGCTTTGCGCATGAATGCGGCGGTTTAAATCGCGGAACACGGTGAAGAAGTTGCTGAGGTCGCGGCCGATATTATGCCCTTGCTGCAGCAGCTCGGTTTGCTTGCTGCGCAACAACTGCAGCATGCCGGCATAAATGGGCAATTTCACTAACAGCCCATCGCCTTGCTCTGTTTCCGCTTTCGTTAATTGATGGTTCAGATGCGTGACAAATTCAGCATCAGCGCCTTGCAGCAACTCCGCATCAAAATGCTGCACGGCCTTGCGCAACTGTTCTTCTTGCTTGGCACGTTGTTGCAGCAAATTGCGCCCTCGCTCGATGCGTTCAGGCTGTTGGCCAAAGGTGCTATCCGCCGCCTGCGGCACGCCCTCCGCCGGTTGTCTGAGGGCACTTAACTGTTCTAATAACGGGGTGAGCGCTTGAAGATATTGGGCGCTGTCTTTTTGTGCTGCCAGCCATTGTTGCTGCGCCGCGCGTTGGCCAGTGCGGCGCTCGTTGTACTGCGCTTTGCACACCGCAATGGCATCCATATCAAGGCGAATGCGCTCTTCTAAATCGGCTTCACGCTGTACCAAAGTGGGCTTGGTTTGTTGCCAATCGGTACGTAAAAATTGTTGGTATTCAATTAACTCATCACGGCGTTTTTCTGTGTTCGCAATGCGTTTGTTCATGTCATCAAGCTTGCTTTGGGCTTGCTTAATCTTTTGGTGATCAACGCCTTTGCTTTCTAACTGGGCAAAAAAGTGCTGCTTTAATTCTGCCAACCGTTCATCGTCATCCGCCTTACGGCGCACAAGCTGCTGCTCGATGTCACGCACACTCTCACGTTGGCGTTCAATGGCTTCATCGTTATCCGCCTTAAGCTCTAAGCGTTTATTTTCATAATCTTGCTGCAGCTCCGCTAACCGTTCGGCTTTTTCGGCGGCCACATTTTCCTTACGCGCCTCTAGCGCCTCTTGCTTTGCTAGCCACTGTTTACGGCGCTGCTGGGCTTTACCGCGGAGCTCCTGCTCCAACAGGTCGCGCGCACTTTTCGCGTATTCCACTTCTTCATTGGCTTGTTGCGTGGCACGTTTTGCGGTTTGCAGCGCCGTTTCACTTTGCGCCACGTGCTGCTCTGCCAGGCGGGCGGCTTCGCCCTGTTCCGTTTCCGCTTTTTCGGCATCGGCCAGCGCCGCATTGGCTTCGGCAATGGCTTTATCAAGCGCGTACTCTTCTAACGCAAATTCAGGCGGGGCAATTTGGTTAAGCGCCAGCTCAACACCAGCAAAACTGGCCGATTCGTCCACCTGCTGAGGGGCTAAATCTGAGCGGTCTAATAACTCTTCACGAATAATTTTACCTAGGTGCTGCTCCCACCCAGGTTGGTGGCCGCGCAAAAAATGGCGCAGGGTGCCACTGGCTGGATCTTTTTGCCGCTGCAAGCGATAAACCCGCTGCTCTTGTTGTGCGCGGGTTTGGCTTAATTGCTGGAAACGTTGCAGCGCTGCTGCGTGGGCGTGCTGCGCCTGTTGCTTCGCCGCCGCTGCCTGTGCCTCTTTTTGCATAGTGCCTTGCAAAGCTTGCTGGGTGCGCTCAATGCGCTGCTGCGCTTCGGTGTCGCTTTCCAATTCAGCTGGGGTTAGCAAGCTGCCTTGCAAGCGCGTATGCACTTCGCTGAGTTGCTGCTGCAAGCTGGCCTCGTTCTGGCTGAAGCTCGCCAACGCCACTTCGCGGCGGGCGTGGTAGTTTTCCGTCAAACTTTCGCGCTGTTGCTCGTGCTGGGCTTGCAAGCTATCGATGCTCTCCCGCCGTTCAGCAATGCGCTCCGAGCTGTCTTGCTGGTACGCGCTATACGCTTCTATTACTTGCGAACGCAAGCTTTCATACTGGCTTTCTAGATCTTCGTAGCCTGAAGTGAGTGCGCGCACGTGCTCCGCTTGCAGTGCTTTTTCCTCGCGCCAGCTCGGCAGCTGTGCCATGGCATTCTCTAACGCATCCATATCGCGTTCGAGAAAATAATCATAGCGTTGCTGAATATCGTTAAGCTGCGTTACTACGCGTTCAAGTGCCTGTTCGTTATCGAGTTTGCGCCCGTTCAACTGCTCAAATTCTGCTTGGTAAGCCTCTTTTAAAGCTGTTAGCTCACGCTCAATAGCTTGCAGTTTTTCAGCCGCATCGGCGTTGGCACGCTCTTGTGTGGCCATGTCGTTGCGCAGCAAGGGCTGCAACTGCCACAGCTGTGTTTCGGTATCTTGCAACGTTTGCTGATGGTTTTCACAGTGGGCGAAGAGATCGTTTAAGCGCGTGAGGCCAAGTGATTGGCGCATGCGATTAATCCATTGGCGGGTTTCTTGGTTGCGCAAACGTGTTACCGGCAGCTCCACGCCGTCTTCTTCAAAAATAGCGGCAAGCATGGTTTTTAAGGTGTCCATTTTGCCTTCTTTAGCGTGCACGGCAGACACCAGTTTTTCCATGTGCCGCAAGCGGTGCTCTGGCTTTACTAAGCTGAACCTCATGGCCTGTTGGCGCAGCTCTTGGCTTTCACGGTTACGCCCACGCAGCTGGGCCATGTCGTTTAACATAATGCTGCGATATTCCGAGGTGGCATCAATTTTGCGGCCAACCTCCACCCCATGGCGGCGCAGGCGGTTAGCAATTTCACCATAAGCCACGCCGCGCACCTTGCCCTCCACTTCATCTAAAAAATACTCGGGCGCATAGGCTCCTTTGGCAAAGCGATATTCCACACTACTGCTAGCATGGCGAGTGATAATTACCATGCAAATATCGCCTGCTTCGCGCTGGTATTCATACACTAAATAGGAGCGATCGGTGGGCAGGTAAAACTCTTCAAAGCTTTTACGTGTGCGCGGCACCACATTGCGCGGTTGCTCACCATAAAACACTGGGAGAAGGCGCTGTAGCGTGGTTTTACCCGCCGCGTTATCGCCACAAATATTGGCGTCGGCGTCTAGCACAAATTCCACCACCCCTTCTAAGTGGGTGTGGATCAAAATAATACGTTGTAAATGGCCCATACCTGGTTCCTGGCTCATGAAAAAACACACCACGGTGGGTTACCGTGGTGGGCAAAAAATAATAACAAGCGTTAGCGTTAAAACACAGCGGCTTTTAGCCGTTGGATGCGGTCGCGCAGCTCGGCCGCTTGTTCAAATTCTAAATCGCGCGCATGTTGCAGCATTTGCTCTTCTAGGCGCTTTAGCTCCTGCGCGGCCTTCTTCGGATCGGCCATCCATTCATCATCCACGCGGGCTTCTGCTACACCCCGTGCGCGTTGCCCGCCTTTGCGGTTCGCCGCACTGGCACCGGTGCTGTAAGTATCTTCAAGAATATCGCGGATGGCTTTGTTTAAGGCCTGTGGTGTAATGCCATGCTCACGGTTAAAGGCCTCTTGTTTCTCGCGGCGGCGCTCGGTTTCATCCATGGCTTTTTGCATGGAATTGGTGATGCGGTTGGCATATAAGATGGCACGGCCTTCAAGGTTACGCGCCGCACGGCCGATGGTTTGAATCAGCGAGCGCTCGGCACGCAAAAAACCTTCTTTATCGGCATCAAAAATAGCCACTAGCGCCACTTCTGGCATATCCAGCCCTTCACGCAACAGGTTAATGCCCACTAGCACATCAAACTCGCCTTTACGCAAATCGCGGATAATTTCCACCCGCTCCACGGTATCGATGTCTGAATGCAGGTAACGCACGCGCACGCCATGTTCAGCGAGGAATTCTGTTAAATCCTCCGCCATGCGTTTGGTTAACACAGTAATCAACACGCGCTGGTTTTTCTCCACCGCAAAGGTAATTTCGCCGAGCACATCGTCCACTTGGGTGTCGGCGGGGCGCACTTCTATTTTTGGGTCTAACAACCCTGTGGGGCGCACCACCTGCTCCACCACTTGGCCGGCGTGGTCTGCCTCGTAATTGCCAGGGGTGGCAGAAACAAAAATCATTTGTGGTGCTAAGGTTTCCCATTCTGCAAACTTTAGCGGGCGGTTATCTAAGGCTGATGGTAAGCGGAAGCCGTAACCCACCAGCGTTTCTTTGCGCGAGCGGTCGCCCTTATACATGCCACCAATTTGTGGCACAGAAACGTGAGATTCATCCACCACTAACAAGGCATCTTCGGGCAGGTAATCAAACAAAGTGGGCGGCGGTTCGCCGGGCGCACGGCCAGAAAACAGCCGCGAGTAGTTTTCCACGCCATTACAAAAGCCGAGCTCTTGCAGCATTTCAATATCGTAGCGGGTGCGTTGCTCTAAGCGCTGCGCCTCCACTAGCTGGCCATTATTGCGCAACACCTCCAGGCGTTCCTCTAACTCCACTTCAATTTTTTCAATGGCCTGAAGCACTACTTCACGAGGGGTTACATAGTGGCTTTTGGGGAACACGGTGACACGCCCCACACGGCTAAACACCTCCCCCGTGAGAGGATCGAAAACACTTAAGTTATCCACTTCGTCATCGAACAATTCCACGCGAATGGCTTCGTTATCAGAATCCGCAGGGAAAATATCAATCACATCGCCACGCACACGGTAGGTACCACGGCGGAAATCCATTTCGTTGCGGGTGTATTGCAGCTCGGCCAAGCGGCGCAGCACATCACGTTGATCAATGGTGTCGCCGCGCACCAAATGCAGCACCATAGCTAAATAGCTGTTGGGATCGCCCAAGCCGTAAATGGCTGAAACCGTGGCCACAATAATGGTATCGCGCCTTTCAAGCAGCGCTTTGGTGGCCGATAAACGCATTTGCTCAATGTGCTCGTTCACCGATGCGTCCTTTTCAATAAAGGTATCGGAAGACGGCACATAAGCTTCGGGCTGGTAGTAATCGTAGTAAGAAACAAAGTACTCCACAGCATTATGGGGAAAGAACTCTTTAAACTCGCTATACAGCTGTGCAGCTAAGGTTTTGTTGGGCGCCATCACAATGGTGGGCCTTTGCACCTGCTGGATCACGTTGGCAATGGTAAAGGTTTTACCTGAGCCCGTTACCCCAAGCAGCGTTTGGTGGGCCAAGCCATCATAAATGCCTGCCACTAAGGCTTTTATCGCCTTAGGTTGATCCCCCGCAGGGCTGTATGGGGCCACCAAATCAAAGCCTGTGCCCTCGGTACTACTATTTGCCATTTAATCAACTCTCTTAATCAGGTAGAATGCGCCGCCATAGCACGCACTCTTTTACCGGTGCGTTTGAACCTTCACTCGATAAAGCACGAGGAGCGCATGTCAGAATTGCTGCTTTCCGATCGCGTACAACGCATCAAGCCATCCCCCACACTAGCCGTTACCACTAAAGCTGCCGAGCTACGCGCACAGGGCAAGGATATTATTAGCCTAAGCGTGGGCGAGCCAGATTTTGATACGCCGGAGCATATCAGAACCGCAGCCATTGAAGCGATTAACACGGGGCAAACAAAATACACTGCCGTGGGTGGCACGCCTAGCCTCAAAGAAGCCATCGTTGCGAAGTTCAAAAACGAGAACAACCTCACTTACACAGCGCAGCAAATCCTCGTTTCTACTGGGGGCAAGCAAAGTATTTTCAACCTTGCACTAGCATTATTAAACCATGGCGACGAAGTTATTATTCCTGCCCCTTACTGGGTGTCGTATCCTGATATCGGTTTAATTGCCGGTGCGGTGCCTGTGGTGATTGACACCAATGTGGCGCAGCGTTTTAAAATTACTCCAGAGCAGCTAGAGGCTGCCATTACACCAAAAACCCGCTTATTCATGATTAACAGCCCCTCTAACCCTACAGGCATGGCTTACACGAAAACCGAACTTGCTGCCTTAGGCGAGGTGCTGCGCAAACACCCACACGTAATGATCGCCACCGATGATATGTACGAACATATTCTTTGGACCAGCGAGCCCTTTGCCAACATTGTGAACGCATGCCCCGATTTATACGACCGCACCATAGTGCTGAATGGTGTTTCCAAAGCTTATAGCATGACCGGTTGGCGCATTGGTTATTGTGCAGGCCCCGCCAAATTAATTCAGGCGATGACAAACATTCAAAGCCAAAGCACCTCAAACCCTAGCTCTATAAGCCAAGCGGCAGCCGAAGAAGCCCTGCGTGGCGACCAGCAATGCATCAAAGATATGTGCGCGGCATTTAAAGAGCGCCACGATTACCTAGTGGCCGCCTTAAATGAAATCCCAGGCGTTACTTGCCTTGAGGGCGACGGTACTTTCTATGTGTTCCCCGATTTCAGCGAAGCCATTGCCAAGCTCGGTTGCCAAGACGACCTTGAACTAGCAGAAGTGTTCTTAGAAGCAGGCGTAGCGCTAGTGCCAGGCTCAGCCTTTGGTGCTCCCAACTGCATGCGCCTCTCTTTTGCCGTGAGTATCGACACGCTAAAAGAGTGTGTGGCACGCATCAAAGGGGCCTTGAACAAAAACTAAGCGAACAGCACTCTGGGTGCTTGACGTAACCCAGAGTGCTGACTATAGTACGCCCCACACAGACATTCTGCCTTAGCTCAGTAGGTAGAGCAGTAGACTGTTAATCTATTGGTCGCTGGTTCGAGCCCAGCAGGCGGAGCCAAATTAAAAAGGGTTGCTTATGTAAGCAACCCTTTTTTTATGCCTCATTTTCTCGCTTCTTAAACTACCGCCACGCAACGCATCGCGCTACAGTGTTAACTCACCTATCTAAAGGAATGCTCTATGAGCCAACTGTTAATTTACGGTGCCAATGGCTACACGGGTGAGCTCATTGCCCGCGAAGCCGTAGCAAGAGGCCTTACACCTACCCTTGCTGGCCGCAACCACAAAAAAATTACCCACCTAGCGCAAGAGCTTGGCCTTCAAGCGCGCGCCTTCCCCCTCAACAATGCAGCTGCTATCGCTACACACATCAAAGGCCACAGCGTGGTGCTCAATTGCGCAGGCCCTTTTTCCGCAACGGCCGAGCCCATGATGAAAGCCTGCATTGCTGCGCAAGCCCACTATTTAGACATTACTGGTGAGATTGCTGTATTCGAACTGGCGCATTCATTGCACAGCGCGGCAGAAGCCGCCGGCATCGTGCTTTGCCCAGGCGTGGGTTTCGATGTGATCCCCACCGATTGCGTGGCCATGGCATTAAAAGAAGCTTTACCGGATGCCACCCATTTAGCCTTAGGTTTTGATTCGCGTTCAGGCTTTTCTCCCGGCACCGCTAAAACCTCGGTGGAAGGCTTAGCGCAAGGCGGCAAAATACGCCGCAACGGCAACATTATTACCGTGCCGCTTGCCTACAAGGTACGCCGCATTGATTTCGGCAATGGCGAAAAAAATGCTATGACCATTCCTTGGGGCGACGTATCCACCGCCTATCATTCCACAGGTATTGGCAACGTGGAGGTGTACATTCCTGGCTCGCCACGTTTAATTAACCGCGCCAAACGCGCCAATTATATTCGCCCCGTACTAGGTTTAGGTTTGGTGCAAAAACTCATCAAAGCACGTATCGCCAAAACCGTCTCTGGCCCCAATGCAGAACAGCGGCAAAACATGCCCACTTACGTTTGGGGCGAAGCAACTAACGCACAGGGCAAGAGCAAAACAGCACGCATTACAACAGCAAACGGTTACAGCTTAACCATTACCGGCTCCCTTGCAGTGGTAGCACATTTGTTAGCTAATACACCCACAGGTGGCACCTATACACCCGCCACACTGGCCGGCAGCAGCCTAGTGGAGCAATTGCCTGGTTCTGGCACTATTACCATTCAATAAGGAGCCCTTTGTGGTGCAAGCAGCCTTTCATTTACAACACAGCTACCAAACCTTACCTGGGGATTTTTACGCCCATGTATCCCCAGCATCTGCTGTTAGCCCACGGCTACTGTTTTATAACGAAGAGCTTGCACGGCAACTTAGCTTGCCGCCTTTAGATGCCTCGCTTGCAGCACTGTATTTCAGTGGGCAGCATTTGCCACCAGGCGCCGACCCCATTGCCCAAGCCTATGCAGGCCACCAATTTGGCCACCCCACCATGCTGGGTGATGGCCGCGCCATGCTACTCGGGGAACAGGTGAATGCGGCTGGCAAACGCTTCGACATCCAACTAAAAGGTGCAGGCCCCACACCCTTTTCCCGCCGTGGCGACGGTTTAGCAACATTAAATGCTGCCCTGCGTGAACATCTCATGAGCGAAGCCATGGCCGCTCTTGGTGTTCCCACAAGCCGTAGCTTAGCCGTGGTAGCCACGGGCAACTTGGTGCAACGGCAAACCGCCCAACCTGGCGCTGTGCTAACACGGGTAGCGCAATCGCACCTGCGCATTGGCACCTTTCAATACGCTGCTTGGCACCCCAACAAAAAACTCTTGCCCGCCCTGCTCAAGTACACCATTGAACGGCACTACCCACATGCTAAAACTGCAGCCAACCCAGCTTTAGCCTTGTTAGAAAACGTTATGCAACGGCAGATAACATTAGTGGTACATTGGTTGCGAGTGGGCTTTATTCACGGGGTAATGAACACGGATAACAGCACCATCAGTGGCGAAACTTTAGATTATGGCCCCTGTGCTTTTATGGATACGTACCACCCTAACACCGTATTCAGCTCCATCGACCACCAAGGCCGCTATGCCTTCGGCCAACAGGGTGCCATCACCCAGTGGAACTTAGAGCGTTTGGCCGAAGCGCTACTTACACAAATACATCCGCAGCCAGAAGAAGCCATTGCCATGGCCACAGAAGTATTAGATGGCTTCTCAACCCAGTTTACCGAGCAATGGTTAAGCATGATGCACGCCAAGCTAGGCTTAACCGCCCAAGCCCATAGCGTGGTGGATGATTGGCTTAGCTTACTAGAACAAGAGGAAATGGATTACACCTTAGCGCACCGTGCACTTATGCAGGCACAATTACCCAACGCGGCCATGTTCCATAGCGAAGCCTTTACAGCTTGGTGGCAGCGCTGGCAACCCTTACATGCCCAAGGAGGCAGCAAGGCCAGCGCCCTGATGGCCAGTAACAACCCTGCTATTATTCCGCGTAACCACTTGGTAAACCAAGCCTTAGCCCACGCCGAACAAGGCAACCTAAACACGGCTGAAAAACTGCTTGCGGCACTGCGCCTGCCCTACGCAGACAATGAGGCAACGGCCGCGTACCGCCAACCACCACAAAAGCACGAGCGTGTGGCAGAAACCTTTTGCGGCACATAAAAGCAAAGTGTTTAGGTTGCCGTTGGTAAATTAAGCCCTTGCAACCATGTGGCAAGGCGCGCTTGGGTTTGTGCTGGGTAAGCAGCCAAAATTTGTTGCCACGGCTCTTGCCGCATTCTGCGGCGAATTAGCGGTGCTAAAGCAACACCGTCTATATGCCACACACCTAATGGCTGATCTGTGGTTACCACCACTTCCCGCTCAACAATATAATCGCCGTCGATCACACTACGCTTACACAGCTTGGCCTGGGCTGGTTCACTACTGTGGCTTTCTTGCGCATCGGGCCATTGTTGCCGTTTTTGCCAAAAAAGGGCATTCATATGGCCTGTTTCTTGGCTGTAAAATTCACGGCCCATGCGGGCAAAACGATAAAACAAATGCTCAATACGCTGTGTATGAAAAGCCATCGCCAGCTGGGCGTTTTCTGGTTTATCCAACAAGGTGTTGATAACGGCAGGGGCCTGCAACGCAGACGAAAGGGCAAGAAAAATGCCATTGCCAGATAAAGAGTCTACCGCGGCAGACGCATCACCCACCCGCAGCCAATTAAGCCCACACACTGCAGACTGAATAATAGAAGTGCCCGCGCGCACATGAATATCAAACTCTCGGGGCACGCCCCTTGGGAACAAATGCCGCAGCGCTGAGCAATGTTGGTGTTGGGTGTGGCAAAAGAGAGAGAGCTCTTGTTTGCGTGGCATGGCGCCATGTTGGCCATCGAGCGTGTATTGCCAATAACCCCAACCGCTTGCCAAACGTGCGGCCCACACCCAGCCTGGCGCATGGCTATAAATAAAGGTAGCACTAGTGCTTGGCGGCACAGGCCAGCGGTTTAAAATACTAATCGTTTCAGGCCCGCGAGTGCTCTCTTGGCCGCTTGGCGCACTGCGGCCACGGGCTTCGATCCAAAAGTTTGCCTGTAATATTTGGCTATTGTCTAGCACAGCCTGCCAGCCCTCAGCAGTTGCCACCACGCGCAGCACACCTGCTTCTAGCACCGGCACGCCAGCCGCTTTAGCATCTTGCCACAACGCCGCATCGAAACGGCGTCGATCCACCAGCCACTCTTGGTTTTGCGCATGTTGCTCAGCATTCCACTTCACCGTGCGCACGCCTGGCGAATCTACCGCTGCTACCGCGTGGGTAAAACCTTGCTGCGCTAACGCTTGCAATACCCTCGCGGAAACACCTTCAATGGCGGCAAAGCGGCGTGGGCGGCTTACCAACAACACCGGATAACCAAGCTTATGCAGGCCAACCGCAGCTGTTACTCCAGCGGGGCCTGCGCCTGTCACCAACAACGTTGGTTTCATTGTTGCCTCCGTGAAACACTAGAAAGACACAGCAAACATTAATTGCCCATACAAATTATGCTTGCGCGTACCAAGCTGTGTGCCACTATCCTTTGCTTTATACAAACCCACTAATGGCATCACATTCACATTCGGCAGCACGGCCCAATCCACAAACACATCCATTTCTTGGCCATCTAAGCGGGGGCTTATCTTTTTATCATCTCGGTAGTTAAAGAGTGCCATTCCCACACTAAATTGCTCGTGCGGTGTGAGCGCTGCCGTAATGTTATCTATTTTCGTGTTGCTGCTTAGAGGCCCAGCATAGTTAGCTGCCACCTCGCCTTGGTACCAAGTACCAAAGCCTCGGCTAAAGCCATAAAACAACGGATCGTAACCTGAAGAAAATTGGCTATGGCGGTAGTTCACACTCGGCTCGCCCCATAGGTTTGCAAATGTCCAGCCGCCTTCCACATACCAGCCACGCTCGTTGCTTGAATGAGCGGCAAGGTCTTGATGCACAAACTCAGCAGAAAGAAATAGGTTTTCCACCCCCGCATCACCTTGGGCGCGCACACTCCACACATCCATGCCATCTTTCTCGCTACGTATTCCAGGGCTACCGCTGCTAGCATTCAGGCCACGTAAATACGTTAGCCCCACTGTGCCCATGGGCGCCACATATTCCATGTTAGCCACGAGCATTTTTACTTTATCCTGAACGTCATTGTCTGATTTTATCCACATCAGATCACCACGTAACCCTTCTTCCCCTCCTAAACTAACGGCAAAGCTATTAGCAAAGGCACTTCGCCCCGCTAGGTAATAGGCGCCACCCCTATTTTTTAATGCGGGATACAAACCACCTTTGCCGAAAGAAACCAGATCCCCATAAAGTAAGAAACCGTCGCCCACGCCTAAGAACTGGCGCCCTGCCGAAATCTCTAGGCCGTTGTACCCAAGCGCTGGAAAAATATTGCCCGAGCTCCAGCGGAGCCAGGCATCTTCTATGTTATTTTTACGCTCTTTACCACTGGTAAAACCAGCTGCATCACCGTCTCCCCAAGTGGCGGTGCTTACCCCAGAAACGCGTGCAGCAAGTGCAGCACCCTGGTAACCAAGGTCCCACAACATTTCAGCGCCATACTCAACCATGCCTTCCTGCCACGCTACGCTACCAGGGCCGTTTGGGTTGCCCGCCCCTAAAGGATCATAAGAACGTTGGCTATGGAAAGCGCCGTACATGGCATCGAGTGTAAGATCTACTGTTATGTCATCATCTTCGTGCACTGTAAAAGCGGCGCAAGAGGCTGAGAAAACAAGCGCACAAGCCCCTATTCCCGCCTGATGGAATATTTTTCTCATGGTTTTTAACCTTATTATTATATTGTGCACCCCCCGCTAAAGGGGGTGCTTTAGGGTTAACGAATGAACATCTGTGCCGTGGTAATTGCTTGGTCTCCACCCTCAAGCTGAATATGCGTTATGAGCTCTAAACTTTCAGCATCGTGTACGCTAATTTCATCCACTGTTCCTGCTAAATAGATTTTATCCGCATCGCGGTTAAAGTTTATATCGTAGTAGGTGTGGTTTAAGCTTTGGCTCTTAATTTGTTCCTTTTTACTAATGTCATACATGTTTAAGTTATTCAGCACACCATACATTTTGTTTCGATCCTTCGGATGGCGCATACCGGTGAAGTACACCTCTGATACCGGACCGAAATCCTGCCTTTCGGTTTTACCTGTTTTCAGGTTCACATTAATAAACCCATAAACGAAATCTTCTTCGGTAACGCCGTCATCAGCCAGTTTGGGCGCCGTGTATAAGATGCTGAAATCGCGGTTATATTGTTGATGCGGCCAGAAGTACAGAACGTCTGGCTGGCCATAGCCTTCACGCTCCCAATTGCGCAGGGGGATGGCTACATCAAACTTACCTGTGTGCACATCCACTTTATAAAAGTCAGGCCCTGCAGCATAAAGGGTGCCATCGTCCCCCGCTTGCATAATGTAAATTTGACGGGGCGCTGGGAAGGTGCGAACTGGCTTGGCTTCTAAACCATCAGCTGTGTTATACACCTGCAAACGCGGTTGTTGCACGCGGTAGTGATCCGCGTATTTTTGCGTTGGGTTGGTAACAGTGTAAATCTCTTTACCATCCGCGCTAATAGCCATGGAAAACATGGAGCGTGCATCTTCGCCAGATTCTTTGGAAAACCTGGCTTTAAATTCCATTTCACAGGTATCCACGTTAATGCCATATATTTCTTTAAAGCTATTCGTTAGCACATAAGCCCTACCCTTATCAGGGCTCATTTGAACTTGGCCGGGGCCATAGTGGCCAGGCATGGCACAGGTTTTATACACACTATCCGTATTAACATCGATAATTTGCAGGTTATTGGGATAATTCGTTAGCACCATATACTCTTTGCCTTTTACTAAAGCTTTATCTGTATTCGTGCCTTCCACCTTTGCTAATGCGCCCTGGCTCATAGCAATACTTGCCAATAAAGCTATGGCGCCATGCATTTTAAAATTAAACATAAGGCGTCCTCTTTTTTATTATTTGTCTTCTGGAAATGTGGTTTCTAAATTACGCCAGTCATTGGGCGAGTTAGGTGCATTTTCGTTCCAATCTGGGTGCGTGCTCATGATGTCGGGCAGTTGAGCGGGCCACCAACATGGATCTGCGCAACCATATAAATCGGCTTCCATGGGCTGGCACAAACCAGTAATGCCGCCAAATGCGTCAACTTCCCAGCCTGGGTCCACGGTTGCTGTACACCCCACCACAGTGGTCATGGCAATCACTTCGCCCAGTTCGTCGTGGTTTATGGCTTGGTCAATTTTTTCTGCTTTTTTATTAATGGGTTTAAGCGCTTTCATAGAAATGCTCCTTTCTTGGTGTTATGTAGTCATCAATAAAAGCTGGGTTATGCATCATGATTTGCGCATATGTTGTTATGCAAAAATCCACCCAATCTCGCATGAGATCACAGTAGTAATAAGTGGGGTGAGATGGGTCGTCGTAACGCACATAACTTTCGTGGTAGCAACCACCCGAACACAGGTTGCGGATATGGCAGGTGTCACAACCGGTGTCGCTGCGATCAAGCCGTTGTGAGAGAAAACTGTTTAGCTCTGTGTGCTTAACAGTGCCGTGAACACTGCCAAAAGTATCTAGATCAGAACCCGTGAAGCGGTGGCATAAGTTCAGTTCACCCGCGTGGTCCACAGCCAGCATCTTGTAACCCGCACCACAGGGCAGTGATTTTTTGTGGCCTTCATGAATATCGGTAAGCATCTGGTGCATATTAGAAAAACCAATGTTGCGGTGGTGCAACGCTTCTTCTAAGTAATACTCACCAAGCTTTTTCATGTTATCGAACACCTCAACCACTTCTTCACCCGTCAGGTTATAAGAAGTAATATCGCCAGAGGTAACAGGAGCAAAGCCCACTTCGGCAAAGCCAAGATCGTTAAACAAGTGGTTCCAAATGGTTTCCACATCCGTAATGCCACGCGTTAGGGTTACACGCGCACCTACTGGGCGGCTGCGATATTTAGATAACAACATGCCTGCCTTTTTGCGCACAACATCGTAAGTGCCCTGGCCGCCAACGGTAATACGGTTTCTGTCGTGCACTGTTTTAGGGCCATCAATGCTTACCGACAAGCCAAAACGGTGCTTATCTAAATACTCCACCCAACTTTCGGTAAGCAGAGTGGCGTTAGTGGTCATCACAAAATCCACTGATTTACCTAATGCACTCAAGCGTTTTTCACAATAATCCACCACTTTTTCGATAAGCGGTTTGTGGGTCAATGGTTCGCCACCAAAAAACACCACCGTGTAACGTGGTTGCTCTGGCGATTCACGCAATAGCATTTCCACCGATGCAATTGCTGTGTCGTAATCCATTTTCACCCCCTGCGAAGGCGTTGCTAGGTCTTCCTTGTAGCAATAGGTACAGCTTAGGTTGCAACCGGTGTTAATGTTCAGCACCACGGTATCAAGCTCCACCTGGCTTACCGCTTGCACGGGAACATCGGGCGTTAATGGCGAGCCATCACTCAGCATTTGTAGTGCTAGCAATTCGCTGATAGTGGAGTTCAGTTCTTTTTCTGGCAGCTGGGGTAAGGCTGCGCACAATGCTTCTTTGCTAAGCGATTCTTGCCTAAGTTTTGCCAGCACTGCTTGGGTAGCCGCATCGGCGGCAAACAACGCACTACTTGGCACATGAAAAATAAGATCTTGCCCTTGCACATGCACTTCGTGCACGTTTTTCTCTATCACTTGTAAAGGCGTATTCATAGTCACCTCTTTATTATTCTTGCCATGCCCGCCTAAGCGTTAGGCGGGCTCGGATGGGTAATTTATGGGATGGGGGTGATTGTCCACACTGGCACGCCTACCACTAGCTGGCCTGAGCCACTCACTTTTTTGCGCCCATCTTTTACTGTTGCTGTAATGTTTAAATTACCGATGTTATTCGACATCATGCTGCGCTCTTTATTTGGCCCAGCCACCGCGGGTGTGAACACACCAGTGGAGGCATCCAAGGTGCCGGCGTATTTCACATCGTTATTTGCCTTGGCATCTTCATCGAACGGCGACACTTCCCACATGGCAGGCATAACACCAAGTAGCACTTCTTCATCACCATTTTTAGCCCAACCCAAGGCATCGAAGCGCCCTTGCAGTTTTTCCACATGGCCGCCATCGCCACCAACACGGGCCACAGCAAAATCAGGAGTAACGGTTACTTTTTCTAACTGCTGATACACCGCAAGTGCAGCGTGTTCGCCATCACCCAACACCTTTCTTTGGGTGGCTGCTTTTTTATCCACCGCCACCTTAACGGTATAAAGGAATGGGCTTTGTTGGGTTACTTTTTCCACCTTCACACCCTCGCCTAAATTAGGTACAGCATTTAAACCAGTACCCACAATAGTTAACGTGGCTTTTTCACCCGCCTTCACATAACTTGGCTGCACTGCTAATACAGTGTTAGTGCTTTCATGGGCACCTACAAAATCTAGGCCACGTTCAAAAAATTTCTTTTCAAACATGCGCCCCTGCATTTTGCCGTCAATAACACTAAACAACTGTTGCATTTGGGTGCCATCTATATTGATGTTGGCGCGCCACTCGTGGCCGTTGTATAGAATGGCAGAGCCTTTGCCGCTAAAATCGCGGCCGTCCACATACTTACCTCTTACTTCCACGGCAAAATTGTCATCGCCTTGGTGGTTCACTGTCATCACACCATGCAAAGCCCCTTCGCCCGGATAGTGCCCGCTGAAGCTCCAACTACCGTTAAATTCATCAGCAGCAGGTTTATTTTCCTGCCACTCATCCCAGGCCTTACTTTCTAAACCATAGCGCTCCACTAATTCTGGCACCGTATCTTTAAGAGCAATCTCAAACCAATCTCTATCACGTGAAAACGCTTGATATTCCAATGATGGCCACTGCCCTAAGTGGCTATGAATAGTGTGTTCCCATTCATCTTGGCTGCGGCGTTGCAGGGCAAAACGCGCCCCCGAGTGGCAACGTGCACACATCTCACCGAGTTCTGCCAGTTCGCTTTCGCTATCACGGAACTCTTCCACTTCGTTTAAACGACGCTCTAACGCATAACGGTAACTTTCACTTTCAGAAGGCGCTAAACCTTGGCTATCGGCAAGGTGCTTTACCAAGACGCGCCTTTCATCCTGTGTAATATTAACGCCGTGCGTTACTTGCATACGCGCTATGGTCATAAGCCAACCCTCAGGGGTTTTACGTTGGCCACGCATGCGGCTGAAATCAGCACCAGTAATAGCAGACGCACGCCCTAACTTTCCGCTGCTGTGGCAAGTGCCGCAGGTTTCTTGCAAAATTGTTTCTGCGCTGCGTGTTTCCTCGGCGCTATATGCTGGGGCAGACACCCCAAACAGTAGCGCAACACCCACCGCAGTCAGTATTCTCCTACCCTGGCTCATGCTTTTGTTATTCATCTAAGCCTCCAACACCTTTTTTCAGTTTGTTATTTTTGTTGCAGCCAATGGCTACGTTTTTTTTGTTATCGCCCTTAATAAAACAAGCCCAACCCTGCTTGAGTCAAAAATAAGCCTGCGAATAACGAAGTGTTGCAGAACGAGACAACCATCAAATAGTTGTTTTCTGCCCTCTTCGCCTTTACAGCTTTCACTACAACGCAGCACTTTGCTATTTATCCATAAACTGGTGCAAAGCCCGCAGCTTGTGTCGCATAGTGCAACACTTTTGTTACACCACATGTTTGTTTGACCCTCCTGTTTTATCCCACCTAGCATGCAAGGCATAACAACAACACTCGCAAGTAAAGGAAATAAATATGGCTAAGACATTTACCCCACTCGCATCCACCACTGCTTTTTTGCAACGCGAGCACAAGTTATTTATTAACAACCAATGGCGTGCTGGTGAAAAAGGCGAAACCTTCGCCACCTTTAACCCAGCCACAGAAGAAGAAATAGCGCAGGTTGCCACCGCCACCGTGGCCGACGTCAACGCAGCCGTAGCGGCTGCACGCGAAGCCTTTGATAACCCACAATCTGAATGGCAAAAGTTGCGCCCGCGAGACAGGCAAAACCTGATGTTGAAACTGGCCGACCTAATGGAGCGCGATGCGCAAATTTTGGCTGAGCTTGAATGCCTAGATAATGGAAAAAGTGCTGCTATTGCCCAAGCAGTGGATATTCGCGTGGGTATCGATGTGGTGCGCTACATGGCCGGTTGGGCCACAAAAATCAGCGGCAAAAGTGTTGATGTTTCCCTGCCTTACATGCCTGCAGAAACACAGTTTCACGGCTTTACCCGGCGGGAACCCGTAGGTGTGGTGGCAGCCATCGTAACGTGGAACTTCCCTTTCTTATTAGCATGCTGGAAGCTTGCCCCTGCCTTAGCCACTGGCTGCACAATCGTAATGAAGCCTGCCGATGAAACACCAATCACAGCATTAAAAGTAGCCGAACTCATGCAAGAAGCCGGCTTCCCAGCAGGCGTTTTTAACCTCATCACCGGCGGTGCAGCTGGCACCGGTGCTGCCCTAAGTTCGCACCCAGGGGTTAACAAAATCACTTTTACCGGCTCCACCAAAGTGGGTGCTATTATTGGTAAAGCCGCCATGGACAACATGGCCCGCTTAACCTTAGAACTTGGCGGCAAATCGCCCACCATAGTGTTACCCGATGCCAATGTTGAGGAAGCTATTGCTGGTGCAGCAGAAGCCATTTTCTTTAACCATGGCCAAGTATGCAGTGCTGGTTCCCGCCTGTATGTGCATGAATCCATTTACGACAAAGTGGTGGCAGGCATTGCCGCTGCTGCTAATCAAATGACCCTTGGTAACGCGATGGACCCAAATATAAATATGGGCCCACTTATTAGCGCCAAACAGCAGCGGATGGTTCAGGGTTACATTGATCAAGGGGTTGAATTAGGGGGTGAAGTGCTATCGGGGGGTTCCTCTTTCGGCCCTGGCTATTTTGTTAAACCCACCGTTATCGCCGATGTGGAACAAAACTTTCCTTTAGTGCAAGAAGAAATTTTTGGGCCCGTGCTTGTGGCTATTCCCTTTAAGGATAATGAAGAAGCAATTCAGCTTGCTAACGATAACATTTACGGCCTAGGCGCTAGCATTTGGTCTAACGATTTATCCGTAGTGCACAAGATGATTCCACGCATTCGCTCTGGATCTGTGTGGGTTAACTGCCACAGTGCGCTTGATCCTGAATTACCTTTTGGTGGTTACAAGATGTCTGGGTTTGGCCGTGAAATGGGTGAGGAGGCATTGCTTAGCTATACAGAGCATAAATCTGTGCTAATTAAACTGTAGTTTTACACACGCTCTGCTTTGTGTTTGGGGGCCTGCAAAGGCTCCCTTTTTTGTGCCCCTTTACGCTGTGCCGCATGCTGCAAATACCGTTCAACACATTCACGGCTTGCTGCAGGGTGCATCTCACGATACGCAGCTATGATGCCACTAAAATGGGCTGCAGCCATGCTAGCGCCTCGCTGCCCTGTTAACGCCTGTACATGTGCGCCGTAAGCCGCTGTATGCAAACCTTGAAACCAACTCCATTCCTTGTGCCCGCAACGGGCATCTCCCGCCACACTCCACACACCAGGGTATGAGGCTGGGTAAACACCCTCGCCCATAATCGGGCTAGAGGCCACTAACATGCCCCCCATATGCAAGAATTCCGTGCAAAACTGGCGTAACTTAGCGTCATCACGCACCAGCCCCACACTCATATGAATGTGCTGCACGCCGAGTTTTTTTAGCCACGTTAAGGCAGCAAGCAACTGCGGCACTTGGCAGCGCCCAGCACCATCAAGCACTTGCGCATTAATAATTTTCACACCTGGAGCATGATGGCGCACGATATTAATCACCGCACTGCCATGGCCGAGTGCGTCGGCAATTACAGGTACGGCCACAACTGCATCACCCCGCAAGGCAAAACGTTGTTGCTGCATTAGCCAAGGTGCAGCCGCCACTGAAGCACCACTATCGATGACTGCTACCACTGTCATGGCAGCACCTTATTAGCCACAGGCTGTAATAATAAATTGCCTTCAACGAGTGTTAATTGGTAATCAATACTCATGTTTGGCAACGCTCTGTGGGTAATATATAAACGGGTACAAGCATTGAACAAGCCATCCACTTCTTGCCAAATAGCGGCCTCGGTGGCGGTATCAATAGCAGATGTAGCCTCATCAAACACCAACACCTGCGGCTTCATTAACAGGGCACGGGCAATGGCTATACGCTGCTTTTGCCCACCTGATAACTGCTGCCCTCGCTCAGCTAGCTCACTATGCAAACCATTAGGCAGCTCAGCAAGCAAACTTTCTAAACGTGCTTGCTTAACTACCTTAAGCAACTCTTCATCACTGGCCTGCGGTGCAGCGTAGCGCAAATTTTCTGCTAGCGTACCTTTAAACAACACCACATCTTGGCTCACCACCACAATATTCTGCCGCAATTCACGCAATTTCAGTTGCTTCAAATCCACTCCATTAAAGAAGATGATGCCTTCGTCAGGATCATAAAAGCGCTGCAACAAATCGATAAAAGTGCTTTTACCTGCCCCTGATGGAGCCTGGAAAACAATTTTTTTACCTTGTGGCAAAGTTAAATTGCCTGCCAATAAAGCCGTGTTATTACGCCCAGGGTGGGCAAACCTGATGTGATCAAGCGTGATTGTGCCTGCTTGCTGCACAGGCAAAGGCTGTGGCTGAGAAGGCTCAGTAATTAAAGGTTCCACTAAACGCAGTTCCATAACTCGGTGCAAGCTCACCGTCATTCTTTGAATGGCCACGTATAGACCAAGCAAACTTTGCGCTGGTGCCACTACCATGCCCAAATAAGTGCCATAAGCAATTAAGGCGCCTAAGTGCCATTGGCCATTAATCACCCAATAACCACCAACAATAAAGGCCACAGCACGCATTACCGTCGTAAGCGTTGAAGGCACAGCTTGGGTAAAAAACTCCACCAACTGCAAAGTAAGTAACTGCTGTAAATAACCATCGCCTCGCTGGCGCAATCGGTTTTCTTCACGTTTTTCTTGCACCATCAGCTGCACAAATTTCATAGCGGGCAAGGTTTCCACAAAAAAAGCCGACAGGTCAGTAGCTTTTTCGCGCAACCGGCGAGTATGCACTTCTACTTTTTTGCGCATCCAACGTAGCCAAATAAGCTGCAAGGGCAGCAAAACTAGCACTAGCAAGGAAAGCTTCCATGACAGCATAACTAGCAATACTGAGGCACCTAATAAACCTATACTGCTAGTAATAGCAGCAAACAACGCATCCAAGGCAAAACGCTGAATTTCAGCCACGTCGCCATCTAAGCGGGTAAGCAAATCACCACTGCGCCAACGCTGGTAAAAACGGGGAGATAAAGTTTGTAAATGAGCGTACAGCTCATAACGCACATCAAACAGAATGCGGCCTGATAAACGGATGTAGAGGTAACGGTTAATACCTGCAATGGCGGTGCTAATTATAGCCACGAACACCATGGCCAAAGAGACCCACAGCAACACGCTAAAGTTTTTGGCGAGCAAACCATTATCAATTAGCACTTTCGTTAACCAGGGCTGCAACAACACTAAGCCCGAAGTGCTCACTGAAAGGGTTAACAAGCCCACCACTGCCCATTTATAAGGGCGCACAAAACTGTATAACCAACGTAGGGCGCGTTCGAGCTCATCGCGGTTATTGCTCGCCACTAAGCGGGCTAATACTTTCACCATAGGTGCTCTTATTTTCTTAACCGGCGGTATAAAGTGGCACGGCTGATGCCGAGCTGGCGAGCCGCAGCCGAAATATTACCGCCGTGTTCATCGATAGCCTCTTGCATTAGCGCTAATTCTTTACTGCGCAAGCTCAACTGTGCTTCTTGGGCTGTGGGTTTGGCCGCAATACTTGCCAACAGTTCTGCGGTTAAATCTTGCCGCGTTATTTCACTGGCATGGCTAGGCAAAGTAACAAGCAATGCCCGCAATACAGTGCGTAATTGCCTCACGTTGCCTATCCAGTGGCTTGCTAGAAACAACGTTTTCACATCTTCAGAAAGTGTCACGCTGCTGCCCTGCTCTAGGGCTAAAAACTGTTCACAAATTTCTACTAGGTCTGGCCTTTCACGCAGTGGTGGCAACTTAAAGCTAAATGCCACAACAGTGGTGTAAAAATCGCCATCCCAAGTACCGTTTTCATACAGCATTTGCGGGTCTTGATCGGTGGTGATAATCCAATAAAAAGGTGAAGGCTGCTCGGCGCTACCTTGGGCTTTAAACCAGTGAAGAAGTTTTGCCTGCTGTGTTTTGGGCAGCAAATGTGCATCCTCTAACAACAAAGTACCAGCCTGTGCTTTATTCACTGCTCCGAGTTGTTTGTTTTCTTTATCACCAAACAAGATTTCGTGAAGGCTAACTTGGTCGCTGCTTGCACAGTTCACTCGCACGAAAGGTGCACCAACCCCTAACACTGCCGTGTGGATGTTTTCTGCCAAGGTGCGTTTACCAGTGCCAGTTTCACCATACAACAACACAGGGAAATCGCGGCTAAAGCCATTAACTAAGCGCTGCACCACTTCATTCATCGCTTTATTTTGTTGATTAAATTTAAATTTGTTAGGTGTTGCTGGCACAGAAGCAAATTGCTGCACTGGAACAAATAATGGCCATGCCCAGTGCAGCAACTGGTAATACAGTTTTTTTTCATGCATGTACAGATGGCCAACTGGTTTATGCGCTTGCCGCATAAAACCCATTAAGCCATCAAGTAATTCTTGGCTGCCAGTGCCTACTACACTGCTTCTCGGTAAGCCAAACAGCTGCAGTGCCTGCCTATCAATAGCACGCACCACACCTTCTTTATCTAAAGCCAACAAACCTTGCAGTGGGGTATCTAAACATTCTGGCGAGCTGTGTACAGCAAACACAAAGTGTTCCTTGTTAGCCGCCAAGAAAAAGCGATTATTGATGCGATTGGCAGCAAAAGTAATCAACGCCACCTCATCACGCAAGGTGGAAAGCGCCCCTAGCCGAGTGATGCATAACGCACCTAAAACTTCATCGTTAGGCCCCTCAATAAGCACCGAAGCACAAGAAACCCCTTGCAAACGCTTTAAAAAATGTTCGCCTTCATTCACCAATACAGTTTGTTTAGCTGTTAAAGCGGTGCCCAATGCATTGGTACCTTTAAAAGCCTCAGACCAATTCACCCCAGGTTTGATATCTCGCAGTTGCGGTGCAAAATCAAAGCCTGTGTCGCCGGCAACGGCAACAATAGTGGCCTCTGCATTGGCCAACAGCAGCAAGGCATCGCCATGGTGCAGCTTGAGCTGCTTGGCAAGGTATTTCATCACCGGCTCAGCGGCGAATAACAACTCATCATTCTTTTCTCTTAGCTGCTTGGGTGTGGCGACAAAATCCACCTCGCACTTTTCGTCGGGCGAGAGGCCATGTTCTTCGCTGCGCCGATGGGCAGAAACAATAAGTTTACGTAGGGCAAAATCACCATAGGGTGAGCCGCTAAGAAAGCTATTCACTAATGACTGGTTGCTATTCGTTACCATCTATCAAACACCTAAACCGTTGTATAACAACAACTTATTATTATTTTACATTAATGACCTGTGGGTCAAGCTATACGCCTGGGTAGGCAACTTGTCAATATTTCCACCTAGCACACGCACTGTTGCATTTTGCAACACCACCCCTTTAACAAGCATATTTAGCGCAAATAAAAAAACCGGTGTTAGCGGTTTTCTTTTTAGATGGCGAAGCAAAAAGAAACCCTAACACCGGTTTTTTAGAGGTAATAACGCTTAGAAAGCTGCAATGCCCGTTTGTGCGCGGCCTAAAATTAGCGCGTGCACATCGTGTGTGCCTTCATAGGTATTCACTGCTTCAAGGTTCATCACGTGGCGAATAACATGGTACTCGTCGCTTACGCCATTGCCGCCGTGCATGTCGCGGGAAACACGAGCAATATCGAGTGCCTTGCCGCAGTTGTTGCGCTTTAGCAAGGAGATCATTTCTGGCGACCAATTGCCCTCATCAAGCAAACGGCCAAGGCGCAGGCTTCCATGCAAACCGAGGGTAATATCTGTTTGCATATCGGCCAGCTTTTTCTGCACTAGCTGTGTCGCGGCTAGTGGGCGGCCAAACTGTTTTCTATCTAAGGTGTATTGGCGTGCGGCATGCCAGCAAAATTCAGCAGCACCCAATGCGCCCCAACTGATACCATAACGTGCTGTATTTAAGCAGCTGAAAGGGCCTTTTAAGCCTTCTACATTGAGCTTATTTTCGGCCGGCACAAACACATTATCTAGCACAATTTCGCCAGTGATGGATGCACGTAAGGAAAACTTTCCTTCAATGGTAGGCGTGGAAAAACCAGCAAAACCGCGCTCCACAATAAAGCCCGTAATCACGCCATCAAGTTTACCCCACACTACCGCTACGTCAGCAATCGGCGAGTTGGTGATCCACATCTTTGCGCCATTAAGCACATAGCCGCCCTCCACTTTCTCGGCGCGTGTTACCATACTGCCTGGGTCAGAACCGTGGTCTGGCTCGGTTAAACCAAAGCAGCCCACCCACTCGCCAGAGGCCAGTTTGGGCAGGTATTTTTCCCGCACTGCTTCGCTGCCAAAGGTATAAATGGGGAACATTACCAACGACGATTGCACACTCATGGCCGAACGATAACCGGAATCCACACGCTCCACTTCACGCGCTGCTAAGCCATAGCTAACGTAGTTAACGCCTGCGCAACCGTATTTTTCTGGCAAAGTAGAACCCAACAAACCTTGGGCGCCCATTTCTAACATAATTTCGCGGTGGAACACTTCGTGGCGGTTCGCTTCAAGCACACGTGGCATTAGCTTGCTTTGGCAGTAATCGCGCGCGGCATCGCGCACCATGCGCTCATCTTCCGTGAGCGCGCTATCTAATGACAAAGGGTCTTCCCAGTTAAATTCGATCATTACTTCGTTCTCCATGTGTGTAAGGCAGTGCCTTATGCTATTCGTTTGTGCCCATGCAGCCGTGCCGCATGGGGCTCATGATTACTCTTCGTTATTGTCTTTCCCTGTGTAATGCACGATGCGCCCATCACGCACTACCGCTACGTTTTGCGCTAGCACAAAGCCACCTTCTTCATCTACGCCATGAACGTCGTAGGTATTATATTTATCATCAAGTTGTTGTGCTGCTGCATCAAGTGTTTCTGCAATGCGTTTGGTATCCGCCACAGTGCCAGCTTCTTGCATAGCTTTGGCGAGTAAGTGAATCGTCATGTAATGGTAACCAATCTCTGCTGCAGGCAACGCTTTATCATCTTTTTTGTCTGTTTTATATTTCTCAATAAAACGAATAGCACCAGGGTTGCTTAACGCAGACAGTGGCGTGTTGCCCACAGAGCCTTCTAGCAACTCAAGGCTGCCCACCACCTGTTCCATTTCATCAATTTTGGCCTGCTCCATAAATACGAAACCACCGGTAAAGCCTAATTGGCGAGCTTGTTGTGCCACCAAACCGCTAGGTTCTGAAGGGCCACCAATAAGTAAAGCATCGGGTTCTTTTGCCAAAGCGCGGCTTACGCCGGTATAAAAATCGGCCGATTTGTTGTAGTCCATGGGGTTGTTCGCCACAATTTCACCACCTGCTGCTTCCCAGGCAGGCACAAATGAACGCACCCACATTCTGGCGTAATCGTGGGTGCCGCTAACGATAGCTATTTTTTTGCCATGCTCTTGAAGCGTAAATGCCGTGTAGGGAGCAATGTAATCTTCAAAGTTAGGCGGGATACGGAACGTTAAATCATTACCGCTTTCAATATTAGGCACAGATGTGTAGGCCATAAGAATAAAATCGCTTTTTTCGTTAAAGCCTTTCAGTGCGTTTACGCCACCTGAGTGAGGGGTGAATACCACTTTCACCTTATCGCGTTGCACCATGCGTTTTGCGTTTACAGCCGCTTGGCTTGGTGCATATTTGTCGTCAAGTGAAACGATTTCGAAAGTGTGCTTTTTACCATCTACGGTAAAACCGCCCGCCGCATTTATTTCATCGGCTGCCATCCTCATGCCATATAAGGCATTTTGGCCATACACGGCGGCCCCACCACTTAAGGGCCCGGTAAAACCAATTTTAACGGTATCTGCCATGGCGGGCGCTGCCATCATACCCAGGCTTAATGCCGCACTAAGGGCTAACTTTTTTGTTATTTTTATCATGGTCATAACCTCTAATAGTTAATGATGCTGTTGCCATTCTTGTTCTTGCAACACACGCCACAACACTTTCCCTGTGGGCGAAATGGGGAAGGCTTCCATAAACTCCACCACCTGTGGCACCTTGTAAGCAGCCATATGCTCACGGCACCATGTTTGAATAGCTTCCTGTGTTACCTTTCCACGGCTGCTAGGGTGCAAGATAATGCACGCTTTCACACTTTCTCCACGGCGTTCGTGCGGGGTGGAAATAACACAGGCTTGCTGCACATCTGGGTGGCTATGCAATAACCCTTCCACCTCTGCTGGCCACACCTTAAAACCAGATGCATTCACCATGCGCTTTAAACGGTCAACAATAAAGAAGTAGCCCTCTTCATCGTAATAACCCATGTCGCCAGTACGAAAAAAACGCTTACCTTCAACTTCAATAAAAGCCTCGGCAGTTTCTTCAGGCAAATTCCAATAACCCTGAAACACCTGTGGCCCGCGTACGATTATTTCACCCGTGGTGTGTTCATCTAGTAATGCTTCGCTTTCTGCATCATAAATGCGTGCATCCACATCAAACATGGGGATACCTAAGCATTGCGGTTTTGTTCTGTGCACTGGGTTTAAATGTGTCGCTGCCATGGTTTCTGATAATCCATAGCCTTCAACGTAACGCAGGCCTGTGAGGGTAAAAAGCTTATCGGAGATAGCCTCAGGCATGGCAGCACCACCACCGCCGATCACTTGCAAGGAAGACAAATCGCGCTGTTGAATGTCTGCGCTGGATAATAAATCGATGGCCATGGTGACAATGTTCACCCAATGGGTTACGCGGTAGCGCTCTATGAGCTCAAGTGCCACCTCGCGGTCCCAGCGCGTCATAAGCACAAAGGTGGCACCCGCACTAAGGGTGTTAGCCATGGACGATTGCATGCCAGTAACATGAAACATAGGCAGAGTACCCAACACCACCGACCCCGCAGACACATGCCGCCACACTTGGCCCTGCATAGCTGTGGCCATCACCGAACGGTGTGTGTGTATGCAACCCTTGGGGGCACCCGTGGTGCCAGAACTGTATGGGAACACAGCCCAATCATCGGGCCCCACCATTAACGCACCTGGTGTTTTGTTGGCAGCAATAGCGTCGCGCCAAGCAACCACACCAGGCCCTTTCACGTTTTCCAGGCGGGCCGCAACCGCTTCGGGCAATGCCAATTCAGTGGGCTGTTTAATGTATTCGTTATAAGCCGTTACTAGCACAGTAGCTAAGGCATGGTGGCCTATTTTTGGCTGGATTTCTGCATAAACTTCTTGGCCCACTAGGGCAACTTTAGCCCCAGTGTCGGCAATGTAGTGGTCTAGTTCTGCCGACTTATTCATGGGGTTCATAGGCACCACAACAGCGTTAGCGCGCAACACGGCAAAAAAACCAATAATAAATTGCGGTGAATTTTGTAGGTATAGCAACACACGGTCGCCAAGTGCCACGCCTTCCGCCATCAAAAAACCAGCTAAGGCATCCACTTCAGCTTTGAGCTGCGCATAGGTAATCACGGTGTCGTAATACACAATGGCAGCCCGTTGCGGGTAACGTTGGGCTGAAATGGCTAGGTTTTGGTAAACGTCTGTTTCTGGCAGGGGTAAGTGCAACGGAAAATTTTGCGGCCACACTGTTAAATGGCGATCAAACATGAACCCCTCTCTTAGGCATCTAAGGCTGTTATGGTTTGTTGTTATTGTTGGTGTGCAACGGCATACATCATCGCGGCCATACCGTAACGAAGCTCAATATGGCACGCAAAAACCAAGGGGTCAACTATTATGGAACTGTGTTTCAAACCATTCTAGCGGCAGAAAAATTCATGGAAAATTTAGTTTTATAAAACAACCTGATACAGAAAGGAGCTAACCCTGACGGTTAGCTAGCAGGCAGGATCATGGCTTCTAAGCGCGCTACCATGGCACACAATTTTGGCCCAATGGTTTCCACCAGCACTTTATGCCCCACCCGCAATGAAGAGACACCACAGTTTATTGGCAGCACACTGCCGCACTCTAAACGTAATGGCACAGCCACGCCACTCACCCCCAGGTGCCATTCATCAAGGGACACACAAAAGCCTTGGCGAGCTAATTGCTCGGCACTGTGTTCGGCGCGCTGTTGGATTTTATCTGCTTTCTCGGGCCGCAATGCAATTAAACTTGCCAGCTCATCTGCGGTTAAAGCACCTAGATAAGCACGCCCCATGGCCGATAAGGTTAGCGAGGTTTCGATGCCTGCTTCCAGGCGCAGCACTAAAGGGCTTTGGCCTTGGCATACATGTTGGTAAATCATGCGGCTGCTACGCATGGCGCCAATGGCCACCATGCCATCAATCTCATTTGCAAGAGCCTGCATGAAGGGCAACACCACCGATAACACACCATCTTGAGCAAGCCGGCTAAAACCCAGCTCAAGCACGCCCGCGCTTAAGCTAAACCGTTCTGTGCTTGCGTTATAACGTAAGTAACCCAGCGCTAGCAGGGTAGCCACCATGCGCACCACAGTAGAACGCGGCACCCCTACCCTGCGTGCAATCTCAGCATGGCTTAAGCTGCCATGTTGGGCATCAAAGCAATGCAAAATATCGAAACCACGAGATAAAGCCGCCACAAAATTGGGGTTACCACTGTTGCTATCAAATTCAAAACGGCTCATGTTCCCTCTGCGCCTTAAAAAAAGGCTAGCGGCCACAAACAGCCACCTACCCGTTATTATGTTGTTAACCCAAGCTTAGCCTTTTACACACACTACCTGGCGCAGCGTATGCACAATCTCCACTAAATCTTCTTGGGCCGCCATCACTTTCTCAATATCTTTATAAGCACGCGGCGTTTCATCAATAACGGCCGCATCACGGCGGGCTTCCACGTGGGCAATATCAGCTTGGTGCTCTGCTAAGCTCACCTGTTTTTTTGCCTGGGTGCGGCTCATAATGCGCCCTGCTCCGTGGCTGCAAGAATGAAAGCTATCAGGGTTGCCTAAACCACGCACGATAAAGCTGCGTGCGCCCATAGAGCCAGGGATAATACCCATTTGCCCTGCCCTCGCCGACACTGCACCCTTGCGCGTTACCCAAACTTGTTCGCCGTAGTGTTCTTCTTCCTGCACGTAATTGTGGTGGCAATCCACTGCTTCTTCTGTGCTCGTGAAGGGTTTGGGGATTTCCGCAGACAATGCTTGCAGCGTATGCTCCATCATTACTTCGCGATTAACCTTGGCATAGTATTGGGCCCACGTCACCGCTTCAACATAATCATCAAAAAACACTGTGCCTTCTTGTAAATAGGCCAAATCTTCATCGGGTAAATTACGCTGATGAATACGCATATCTTCTTTGGCCATTTCAATGAAGGTGCGGCCAATGGCATTGCCAACACCACGGGAGCCACTGTGGAGCATTACCCACACACGATCGAGCTCATCTAAGCATAGCTCTACAAAATGGTTACCTGTGCCCAAAGTGCCTAAATGATGGTGGTTGTTGGTGCGGCGCAAGCGTGGGTATCGTTCCACAATGCGTTCAAAACCAGGCTTGAGTTCAGCCCAACGCTGATCCACCAATGCAGGCGTGTTATGCCACGCTCCCACATCACGGCGTTTACGCCCACCGGTTCTACCGTGGGGCACGGCTTTTTCTATGGCTAAGCGAATATCGCGCAAATCATCAGGCAAATCGGTAGCGGTTAGAGATGTGCGCACCGCCATCATGCCGCAACCTAAATCCACACCCACAGCGGCTGGAATAATAGCCCCTTTAGTGGGAATAACACTGCCAATGGTGGAGCCTAACCCCACATGCACATCAGGCATTGCTGCCACATGCTTAAAAATAAATGGCATGGCTGCTGTATTAAGCAATTGCCGTTTGGCTTCTCGGGCTACGGGCACACCACGTGCCCAAAGCTTAACGGGAGCACTGTCGTTTTGCTGTAACACAGTAAAAGCTGTCACTTAGTTTTGCCTCTTATATCCATTATATACAGCCTTGCATTATAGCATTTACACGTAATGAATTCTGTAATAACCATTTAATTTTATTATAGTTTTCCCAACCCTCACCAACATACATAAGCGTAAATAGAAATGATCAAAACACAAACCAAGTTTAGCCAAAGGCCCGCTTTCATCATGCTTTTTTGTGGCACAAAACCCGTGCCATAAACAATGGCATTAGGCGGCGTAGCCACAGGCAGCATAAAGGCACAGGATGCAGCCACGGCAATTAAGCTTGCTATTACCACAGGCTCAATACCCAAACTAGCACTGATCGCCACAAACACAGGAATTAACAACGCAGCACTGGCTGTGTTGCTAGCAAGCTCTGTTAAAAACACCACAAAACCAACAATCACTAGCACTGCTAGCAGCGCGCTAGTGCCGTTTAACAGAAGGCCAAGTGTTTCCCCTAAAAACAAACTGGTGCCGGTTGCCTCTAATACTTGGCTTAAACATAAACCACCACCAAACAAAAACAACACTCCCCATTCGGTGGTTTTTTCAATATCATCCCAATACACCACACGGCTAACGGTTAGCGCTATTAGCGCCAACAGTGCCACCAAACTATCAAAAGAGGCTATATTGCCTAATAAACTATTAATGGGATTACTAAAAACCCATAACACCACCGCAGCGGCAAAAATAACCAGAGTAGTTTTCTGCTCGTTATTCCATTCCACACTATTATCTTCAAGCACAATAGTACGGTTAAGCTTAGGTTTTAACAGCAGATAAAGAACCCCAATAGCACTAGGAAGTAAAAGCAAGGTTAACGGCAATGCACGCACCATCCAACCCATGAAATCCACCCCTGTGGCTGCCGCTGCAATGGCGTTAGGCGGGCTGCCCACTAGCGTAGCAATACCACCAATACTGGCACTGTAAGCTAAGCCTAACAACGCAAACACCCAGGTGGCGCTCTCATTTTCACCACTAAGCTGGCTGAGCAAACCAAGCATCAATGGCAACATCATAGCCACTGTAGCCGTATTGCTAATCCACATCGACAACCCTGCAGACAGCGCAAACAACAGCAACAAAGCCCAGCCTAATTGGCCTCCTGCACGCTTTAGAACAATGCTAGCTATGGCCTTATCTAGCCCTTGTTTACTTAACGCTGCTGCCAAAGCAAAGCCACCCAAAAACAAAAATATAATTGGGTCGGCAAAACTCGCCAATGCTGTTTTTAAATCCAACACACCCAATAATGTTGCTAGCACTGGCACTAATAACGCCGTAATAGTGATATCAATAGCTTCACTTAGCCAAAGCACAGCAATAAAGAACAACAAACCTAGCCCTTTAGCAATAGGCTCTTCCACAGGTAAAAAGTTTAACAACAAAAACAAAGCAATTATATTTGCAATAATAATCTTACTCTTCATTTCCTGCCTGCAAACACAGATTAAAATTACTCAATGTTTGTGTTCCACCACAACACAAAAACCAAGGCCTGTACTTTCCTATACCTATTTTGTTAACGCATATGCTAGGATACCGCACGGTAAGACACGCTAAACATGCGCCAATAACCATTCAGTAAATAGGCGCCGTTTAACCTCTCACTGCTATGTCGGTTGGAGGGATTCCGTAACTAATTAGGCTTTCTATGACACAGGGGAGTGGTGTCTAGATGCTCAAGCCTTACTTGGGGGTAATATAAATGAAATTAAATAAACTTGCTGCTTTAACGGCACTACCATTACTTGCCGCAACCACCTACGCACAAGCCGCTGTTAACCCAGCTTGGCAGGGTTCGGTGATGGGCGCTTACATCATCACCGATGACAGCCGCTTTGATGCTGATTATGGTGTTGGCTTGCGTTTTGGTGCAATGAAGCAAATTTCTGAGCGCTGGAACATTGAGCCCAACCTAACGATTAACGATATCGAGCGCGATAAAGCTAGCGGCCAAAGCTGGCAATACGGCCTTGGGCTAGATGGCCTATTCATGCTGAACGAAAGTAATGTTCAAGTTAACCCCTATTTGGTGCTAGGCGCCGGTGCCCAACACCACGATGCACATGCTGGTGGCTATGACACCAACGCTTACTGGAACGCAGGTATTGGCTTACTCGCCAGCGAAGTGCTTGGCCCTATTAGCTTGCGTGCAGATGTTCGCTACGTGCAAGATTTCACTAAAGACGCCCGCGTTGGCTCTAAAGACCCATACGACGATGTACGCATTAACGTAGGCATCAACTTCCCATTATCTGCCAAAGCCGAGGCGCCACAACCTGTGGTGCGCAACGTTACAGAAGTTGTAGAAGTTGAACGCGTGGTGGAAGTCACCGCAACACCCGAAGTATTAGAAGGCGTAAACTTTGAATTTGATTCTGAGCGCCTAACTGCTAACGCCCGCCGCGTGCTGAGTGAGGTGGTAGAACGCTTAAAGCACCACAGTGATATCCATGTGGAAATTAGCGGCCACACAGATTCCCAAGGCTCTGCCATGTATAACGAGGCACTATCCTTGCGCCGTGCGAATGCCGTAAAAGAATATTTAGTACAACAGGGCATCGCAAGCCAACGTTTATCTACTGTGGGCCAAGGCTTCACCCAACCCGTTGCTAGCAATAGCACAGAAGAAGGCCGCGAAGCTAACCGCCGTATCGAAATGCGCCGCATTAACTAAGCGCCAGCTGCAAATGCAAATAAAAAAACCGCCTTAGGCGGTTTTTTTATGTCTCCTTTAGGCTACATCCCTGCTTGTTGGTTGGTACCCCTCCACATACTTTAGCAGCAGCGCCCGTAACGCTTGGTCATCCGAAGCTTCGAGTGCCACTTTCACCTGCTCAAAAGCTAGCAAAAAATCTTGCCACTGCAAAAACTCCTCCGAAGCCTGCATGATCATGCTGTGTTGGGTTTCACAACGAGCATCAGAAATAAGCAGTTCCTCATACAGCTTTTCTCCTGGGCGTAGGCCAGTCACTTTAATTTCAATATCACCATCAGGGTTTTGTGCATCGCACACCTTAAGGCCCATTAAGCGGATCATTGTTCTAGCCAAATCATAAATACGCACCGGCTCACCCATATCGAGCAAAAACACCTCGCCGCCTTTGGCCATGGAGCCTGCCTGAATAACCAATAAAGCGGCTTCGGGGATAGTCATAAAGTAACGTGTTACTTCAGCATGGGTAACTGTCACCGGCCCACCTTGTTTAATTTGTTCATGGAACAAAGGCACCACAGAACCTGATGAACCCAGCACATTGCCAAAACGCACCATGGAAAAAATAGTTTCACTACCACGGTCTGCCATGGCTTGCAGCACTAACTCTGCAAAACGCTTGGTGGCACCCATCACGTTTGTGGGGCGCACAGCTTTATCTGTGGATATTAAAATAAAGCGCTCCACACCTGCTTTTTCTGCTGCCTGAGCCGCATAAAAAGTGCCTAAAATATTGTTGCGCACACCCGCGGCTGCGTTACTTTCTACGATTGGCACATGCTTGTAAGCCGCCGCGTGATAAAACGTATTTACCGCGTACTGTTTACATATTTGCTCCATTAAACCTTCATTTAACACTGAGCCTAGCACCGTAATAATTTCTACCGACAACCCCTTTTGCTGCACCACAGCACGTAACTCTTGGTCTAACTTATATAGGCCAAACTCGTTTTGTTCATAGAGCACTAATCGCTGAGGCGCTAACGCAACAATTTGGCGGCATAATTCGCTGCCAATTGAGCCACCCGCCCCTGTTACCACAACGCTTTTGCCGGTAATGCATGCACGCAGCAGTTCTTCTTTGGGTGGCACTGAATCACGGCCGAGCAAATCTTCGATATCAATGTGACGCACCTCTTCAATGCGCGCACGGCCATTCACAATATCCACAAGCGAGGGGATAGACTTAACTTCCACATCAGGCAACTGGTTAAGGAACTTAACTGCATCCATACGCTGGGTGCGGCTTGCACGTGGGATGGCCAATAGCACCTCTGCAACAGGATGGCGGTTAATAAATGTGAGCAAGCCCTTGCGGCTTAGCACAGGCAAGTTATTGATCATCGTGCCTTGTAAAGACACTTTATCGTCCACAAACGCCACGGGCGCATATTCCATGCTTTCTTGTAATGAAGAGGCTAATTGATACCCAGCACTGCCAGCACCAAAAATCACTACGGGCTCGCGTTTATTTTGCCGATGCATGCCCCAAACAAGATATACCCGTGCAGCGAAGCGGCTAGAGGCCAAATAAATAGCGCCAAACATCCAATAAATAATAAACACGGAACGCGGCATATCTAAACTAAACATGAAGCTCAAACCTGCTAGCGCCATGGCTGCCACCAACATGGCCAAGGCACCACTAGCGGCACTATGAATGCCTTGGTAACGCACCATGGAACGGTACACACCAAAACTATACAGCGTGGGCAACGTTACCAAAGGCGCCAACCAGTAAAATTGGCTGGGCAACGTTTGCGCTGCTGCTAGTGGATACATACCCATGCGCAAGGCATAAGCCACCAATAGTGCAAAAGGCAACATGGTTGCATCTACCACTAGCATTAATAGTTTTTTGTAAGTTCTCGGTAAATAATACAGCCAACCATGAACACGATTTGCGTACTGCATGAATTTCATCAACTCCCTCTTACCCCTCCCCTAACACGCCCTTAGCTAGCCAACAAATGTTGCGCTAGCCACCCACTTAGCCATTAACAATGCATCAAAGTCCTTCTTTGCGCATAGCTGCCGCAATATTTTTCTCAAACAACTGCTGTATGCGTTCTAATGCCGCTGTGGTGTTACCTTCGTAACGGGTTACCAATTTTGGCGTTGTGTTGGATACGCGGCAAAGCCCCCACCCCTCCGCAAAATCCACTCGCAAGCCATCAATGGTGGTGCGCTTGCCCTCACCAAATTCGCCTTCAGCAATCAAACGTTCCACCACAGCAAACTTCTTTTCATCGCACACATCGATGGTGATTTCTGGTGTGCTTGGATCTTGTGGATAACGGGCAAAAAATGCATCCGCATCAACACTTTGCTTAGCCAGTATTTCCAATAGGCGCGCAGCAGCATACAAGCCATCATCAAACCCATACCAGCGCTCAGCAAAGAAAATGTGGCCGCTCATTTCGCCGGCTAAGGGAGCACCTGTTGCTTTCATGCGCGCTTTTATCAGTGAATGCCCTGTTTGCCACATTTCTGGCTCGCCGCCCTTATCGTATATCAAGGCAGCTAAGTTACCAGTGCATTTAACATCGTAAATAATACGCCCACCTGGTACACGTTCAAGCACATCTTCTGCATATGCCATCATCAAACGGTCGGGGTAAATCAGCTCGCCTTTTGGTGTCACCACACCCACTCGATCACCATCACCATCAAAACCCAGGCCAAGATCCGCTTGGGTTTGCGCCACGGTGCGGATGAGATCTTGCATGTTGGCTGGGTCGCCTGGATCGGGGTGGTGGTTCGGGAAAGTACCGTCGATGTCGGTAAACAAAGGCACTACTTCACAGCCAAGCAGCTCCATTAACTTCGGCGCTAATTCTCCCGCCACGCCGTTACCCGTATCCACCACCACTTTTAACGGCCGCGCTAAGGTTATGTCGCCAGTAATGCGTGCTAAATAATCGGCGGCGATATCTTTTTCTTCTAGCGTGCCCTCGCCTGCGCTTAACGCATCATTCTGAATGCGTTCATATAAAGCCATAATGGCATCGCCCGACAGGGTTTCACCGGCTAGCATAATCTTAAAACCATTGTAATCAGGCGGGTTATGGCTGCCCGTTACCATTACGCCAGAGGTAACGCCGGGCAACACCGAGGCGGCGTAATACAACACAGGAGTGGGCACCTGGCCCACGTTCACCACATTACACCCCCCAGCGCGCAAGCCTTCAATTAAAGCGTTAAGCATATCCGGGCCAGATAAGCGGCCATCGCGGGCCACAGCAATGTTGTTTTCGCCGCGGGCGAGGTTTTCTGCTGCCACGGCACGGCCAATCCAACGGGCAATATCGGTACTAAGGGTTTCGCCCACCACCCCACGAATATCATAAGCACGAAAAATTGTGGCTGAAATAGAAGCCCTCATGTGGTTCACCTTTTTTGCAACGGCCCATGGTTAAAACTGATGGGCATGAATAAATGCTAGCAGCCCTTTGGTGGAGCTATCTAACGTGCTGTTCTCAGCGGTATCGCTTTTAATATGTGCCAAGGTTTCTGTGGCAATCACCTTGCCCATTTCAACGCCCCATTGATCGAAGGGGTTAATGCCCCACAGCACCGATTGAGCAAACACTTTGTGTTCGTAAGCAGCCAGCAGGCTGCCTACGGCAAAGGGGCTAAGCTCGGCACAAATGAGTGTGCTGCTCGGCTGGTTTCCTGGGTAACGCTTGTAGTTAGGCAGGTTTTGTTCGGCAAAAATGTGTTCGCCAAAGGCGAGCAAACGCGATTGCGCCAAGCAGTTGGCTAAAGATAACTGATGCTGATGGCGCAACTCTGCCTCGGCTTCTTCGTGATGGCGTTCATGGTAACGTTTAGCCGAGGCGATAAAATCACAGGTAACCGCCACGGTGCCTTGGTGCAGCAACTGGTAGAAGGCATGCTGGGCGTTAGGCCCCACCTCGCCCCACAAAATGGGGCAAGTGTTCATGCTCACCGGTTCGCCCTCACGGCTCACAGATTTACCATTAGATTCCATTTCTAGCTGTTCTAGGTAACTTGGCAAAAATTCTAAACGGCCGTCGTAGGGCAAAATAGCATGCCCACCAATGCCTAGGGCGTTGGTGTTCCACACCCCCACTAACGCCATGAGCACAGGAATGTTTTGCTGCCACGGCGTGTGGCGAAAATGTTGGTCCATAGCATGGGCACCGGCCAACAGCTCACGAAACCCCGCCATGCCAATTTGCAAGGCAATGGGCAAGCCAATGGCCGACCAAAGCGAAAAGCGGCCACCCACCCACTCCCACATGGCCAACTGGTTATCGGGGTGAACACCCCACTCTGTCATTTTATCTGCCGCCGCCGATACCCCTAAAAAGTGGCAGCTTAACATGGCAGCAGAATGCCCCAAGTGGCGTTCTAGCCATTTGCGTGCGGTGGCGGCATTGTTCAGCGTATCCACTGTTGTAAAAGATTTCGACGAGATAATAAACAACGTGGTGTGGGGCCGCAGCCGTTGCAAACGTGGGGAAAGTTGGCTGCCATCCATGGAAGAAACAAAATGCACACGCAATGGTTGCGCTGTTGTGGCGCGGCTATCTTCCAACGCTTTGCATACCATATAAGGGCCGAGATCTGACCCTCCCACACCAATGTTCACCACATCGGTAATAGGTTCGCCTGTTATGCCGCGCCACTGGCCCGCATGCAGCTTAGCCACAATGCGCTCCATCTGTTCGAGCTCGTGGTGCACTGCAGCAAACACACCTTTTGCGGGTTCTGCAAAGGTGCTATGCAGCGGCGCACGCAAGGCCCAATGCCAGGCACTGCGCTGCTCGGAATTGTTCACCGCGTAATCGGTAAACAGGCGCTCAATCCATGTATCAAGCTGCTTGGCTTTAGCCAGCTCAAGCAACGCTGCCAAGGCGTCATGGTCTAAGCGCTGCTTACTAATATCCAAAAGCAAAGGGCCTTCTTGGTACTGCCATTGCTGAAATCGTTGGGGCTCTTGGCGAAACAAATCAGCAATGTGCACATGCTGCAAACGCTTTGCATGCTTAGCCACTGCCTGCCATGGCAACGGCAATACCGGCACCGAAACATGTCCTCTCATCGCCCCACTCCGTAATAAGTGAAACCACACTGGCGCACATAGCTAGGCTCGTAAATATTACGCCCATCAAACAACACGGGCTGGGCCATGGTGTTTTTCAGCCGCTCAAAATCTGGGCTCCAATAGGCTTTCCATTCCGTTACTAAGATCAAGGCGTCTGCGTTTTCGGCCGCACTATACATATCATCACAATAGTTAACGGCGCCTGGTGGCGTAGGAAAATACGCCTGTAAGCTGCCTAGTGCTTGTGGATCGTGCACTGCCACCTTAGCCCCCTGGGCCCAAAGCGCCTGCATAAGTGCTAACACAGGTGCGTTATCAATGCGCGCCGTGCCTGGCTTAAAAGCAGCGCCCCAAATGGCCACGGTTTTGCCCGCTAAACGGGTTTCGTAATGGCGCCATAACTTGCGAAACATTACCTCTTTCTGGCGTTCGTTAATATCGATCACCTGTTCTAGCAGGGCCGATTTCACCCCTTGGTTGGCTAAGGCACCCGCAAGGTTCGTCACGTTTTGCACTAGCCCTAAGCCACCAAAACCACTGCCTGGATATAAATAAGCCTCACCAATGCGGGGATCAGCCCCCACGCCTTGGCGCACGGCTTCGATATCCACATTAAGCTTATCGGCAAGGTTGGCCATATCGTTCATAAAACTTACACGGGTGGCTAACATACCGTTAATGGCTAGTTTGGTGAATTCGGCTTCGCGGGGCAGCATTACCTGAAAATGGTCTTTTTGCCGGTTGAAGGGGCGAAAGATTTCACGCACTAAACGTTCCGCTTGGGCATCATCGCAACCGAGCAACAGCCGGTTTGGCCGCACAAAGCTTTCCACTGCAGCGCCCTCTTGCACAAATTCGGGCATGGCCACCACAGGGCCGGCAAATTGCTTCTGCAACGCCTCTGTGGCACCCACTTGGAAAGCACTTTGGTTAATTAATAAAAAAGAACGGGCCTGCATGCGTTCAGCAAGTGCAAGCGCTGTGTGGTAATGGTCTTCAGCAAAAGCAAAAAACATGGCACGCAGGCGCTTAGGCAATGGCGCATCAGCGGTTTCAATGCACAAGCGCTGCTCGGCCAGTTGCTCGCACAGCATCTGCTCTAAATCGTGCTCACGAAAAGGGGTTAAACCTTGTTCAAGCAAGGCATCTAGTTCTTTATTGAGCGTGCGCAGCGAAACCTGATGCCCCGTAGAGGCTAAGGCAGCTGCGGTAACCAGCGCATTCAAGGTGTCACCGTATACACATAACTCCATAATGCTGCTCGCTTATTCGGCCAGTTGTGCAGCCGCCTGTTGAATGAGTGCTTGGGCCTCAGCGCCAATTTCAGCATGGCGCACGGCATGGGCTAAGGTTGCCGCAAAGTATCCTTGTTTGCTGCCGCAATCATAGGTGGTGCCAGCCATTCGATACGCTGCCACGGCTTCCTCTTTAAGCAAAGCGGCAATGGCATCGGTAAGCTGAATTTCACCACCAGCACCGGGCTTAGTATTTTCAAGCAACGCAAAAATGCGGCTCGGGAGCACGTAGCGCCCCACCACTGCAAGGTTAGATGGCGCCACTTCGGCAGCAGGCTTTTCCACCACGCCCGTCATCGGTTGGCTTTCACCGGCAGCAGGGGCTGCCCCCTCAAGGGCCACCACACCATATTGGTGCACCCGTTCACGCGGCACTTCTTCCACCATAATCTGGCTAGCTTGGGTGTTTGCATAGGCCTGCACCATGCGGGCTAAATCATAGCCATCACTCTGTGCGTGGTTATCCACCAACACATCGGGCAGCAACACAGCAAAAGGCGCATCGCCCACCACTTCTTTAGCACACAGCACCGCATGGCCTAGCCCTAATGCCTGCCCCTGGCGCACGCTAATCACACGCACATCGGCGGGGATAATTTCAGCCAAGGTGTGTAACAAATCGGTTTTTTGTTTTTGCTCTAGTTGGCTTTCCAGCTCGTAATGGCGATCAAAGTGATCTTCAATGGCGCGCTTAGCACTGTGGGTAACTAAAACGATTTCTTTAATGCCGGCCGCTACGGCTTCAGCCACCACATATTGAATTACGGGTTTATCTACCACGGTAATCATTTCTTTGGGTATGGCTTTACTTGCGGGCAAAAACCGCGTGCCAAAACCGGCCACGGGCAACACTGCTTTACGAATCATAAACCCCTCATTGAGTGCAAGCGCAGGAAAAGAATAAGGGCGCCATTATGCCCAATCTCGGCAACGCCTGCCACGCAACCCGCTGCTACTTTTGCACACCTGCGGCAACCCCGCCATTGCAGCAAAACAAAAACGCCCGCGTAGCCTGCTAAGTTGTCTAACTTAACGGCCACACAGGCGTTATCACCGGCATGCACTAAATGCTATTGCGCCAGCTTTGCTAACGTTATTTCACGCATGCGGAATTTCTGCACTTTGCCACTAATGGTCATGGGAAACTCATCCACAACAAAAATAAATTTAGGTATTTTAAAGTGTGCTATTTGGCCTTTGCAGAATTCTTGCAGCTCCTCTTGGCCCACCTCCTCACTAGGGTGGAGCTGCACCCACGCCACAATTTCTTCGCCAAAGGTTTCACATGGAATACCAATCACCTGCACATCAGAAACCGCAGGGTGGGTAAAAAGAAACTCTTCAATTTCGCGTGGGTAAATGTTCTCCCCGCCACGAATAATCATATCGCTATTGCGGCCTACAATTTTTACGTAGCCCTCTTCATCCATTAAGGCCAGATCACCAGTGTGCATCCAGCCCGATGGCTGAATAGCTTTTTGTGTTTCTTCGGGGTTGTTCCAATAGCCAAGCATTACGCTATAACCTCGGGTGCACAGCTCGCCCACTTCGCCGCGGGGCACAATGCAGCCTTGCTCATTAATAATTTTAGTTTCTAAATGGGGTTGTGTGCGGCCAACGCTCGTTACCCGCGCCTCAAGCGAATCCTCGGCGCTGGTTTGGGTAGAAACAGGGCTGGTCTCTGTCATGCCGTAGGCAATTTGCACTTCTTCCATGTGTAAATCAGAGATCACACGCCGCATTACTTCCACTGGGCAGGTGGAGCCCGCCATAATGCCCGTGCGCAAGCTGGTTAAATCGAGCTCTTTCATGGCTGGGTGATCGAGCATGGCGATAAACATGGTGGGCACACCATACAATACGGTGGCTTTTTCTTCTGCTGCAGTGCGTAGGGTTACCTCTGGGTCGAAAGCGGCACTGGGATAAATCATTGTGCTACCGTGGGTAACACAGCCTAGGTTGCCCATCACCATGCCAAAGCAATGGTACAAAGGCACAGGGATCACCATGCGATCTTCTTCGGTAAGCCCTAAGCTTTCGCCCACCATAAAACCGTTGTTCAAAATATTGTAATGGCTAAGGGTAGCGCCTTTAGGAAACCCCGTTGTGCCCGAGGTGTATTGAATATTAATAGCATCATCAAACTGCAAGGTTACCCCTCGAGCGGCAAGTGCATCGGCACCCACGCCTTCTGCCAACGCTAACATTTGCTGCCAAGTGAGCATGCCAGGGGCACCCTCCAAGCTCAGGCTTACCACCCCTTTTAGTTCGGGCAACAGCTCGCTGTTCAGCTTGCCCGGCTCGCTGCTAGCCAACTCTGGAAGCAACTCTTGCACCATCTGGTGGTAATTAGAGCTTTTAAACGTGGCAGCGGTAACCAGCCAACTGCAGCCCGATTGCTTTAAGGCATATTGCAGTTCACTGATACGGTAGGCGGGGTTGATATTAACAAGAACAACGCCAATTTTTGCCGTGGCAAACTGAGTAATGCACCACTCGGCATTGTTCGGCGACCAAATGCCCACACGGTCGCCTTTGCCAAGGCCTAAGGCCAACATGGCGCGGGCACATTCATCTACCTTAGCGGCCAATTCGCGCCAGCTATAACGAATATTTTGGTCGCGCACGATCAACGCCTCACGGCTAGCAAAACGTGCAACCGTATCATCGAAAGCGGCACCGATGGTTTTAGCAAGCAGCGGTTTATCGAGTGCACCACGGGTATAACTTAACTGCGGCATAACACTACTCCCTCTGTGTTGTTTTTGTATTTAGGGCTGTCTTTTTATTTTCGTTGTTGACAACAACATACTGTTAACTTTACGTTAACGTCAAGAGTGACAATCAAAACTACTATAAACACTCATTACGTTGTGCTAACACATTGAAAACAAAATAACGCAACTGTCTCAATTTAAGACAACCCAACCAACGGTGAACCTATGCAATACAACAACCTCAACTTCGGCCTTGATGAATCTATCGATATGCTGCGCGAACAAGTGCAAAACTTTGTTGCTGCCGAACTGGCGCCACGCGCTCACGATATCGATAAAAATGATGCCTTCCCCATGGATATGTGGCGCAAATTTGGCGACATGGGCTTGCTTGGCATCACAGTGCCCGAAGAGTTTGGCGGCTCAGATATGGGCTATTTAGCGCACACCATTGCCATTGAAGAAATTAGCCGCGCTTCCGCCTCTGTTGGCTTGTCTTACGGTGCGCACTCCAACCTTTGTGTTAACCAAATTAACCGCAACGGCAACGCCGAACAAAAACGCAAATACTTACCCAAGCTGGTTTCCGGCGAGCACATTGGTGCCCTTGCCATGAGCGAACCCAACGCAGGTTCTGATGTGGTATCCATGCGTTTACGCGCAGAAGACAAGGGCAGCCACTTTGTGCTCAATGGCACCAAAACGTGGATCACCAATGGCCCCGATGCCAACGTTTACGTTATTTATGCCAAAACCGAACCCCAAAAAGGCCCCCACGGCATCACCGCTTTTATTGTGGAACGCGAGTGGGAAGGTTTCAGCCGCAGCGAACCCTTCGACAAATTAGGCATGCGCGGTTCTAACACCTGCCAGCTGTTTTTCGACAACGTGGAAATCCCTAAAGAAAACGTGCTCGGTGAAGTGAATGGCGGTGTGCGCGTATTAATGAGCGGGTTAGATTACGAACGCGTGGTGCTAGCGGGTGGCCCCGTGGGCATTATGCAAGCGTGCCTCGACACAGTGGTGCCTTATATTCACGAACGTGAACAATTCGGCCAATCCATTGGTGAATTCCAATTTATCCAAGGCAAGGTGGCGGATATGTACACAGGTTTAAACGCTAGCCGTGCCTATTTATATGCTGTGGCACAAGCGTGTGACCGTGGCGAAACCACCCGTAAAGATGCCGCTGGGGTAATTCTTTACACTGCCGAAAAAGCCACCCAAATGGCACTTGAGGCTATCCAAATTTTAGGTGGCAACGGTTACATCAACGAATATGCCACTGGCCGCCTATTGCGTGATGCCAAACTGTATGAAATTGGCGCCGGCACCAGCGAAATCCGCCGCATGCTCATTGGCCGCGAGCTTTTCAACGAAACACGCAGCTAACCATTGCCTAAACTTTCGCTTTGTAGGGTGCAGCTTTTGCGCCCTACATTATCGCATTAAGGGGATTATGAATGGCTATTTTAACCACACAGGTGAACCCGCGGGCGCCGGAGTTTGTTACCAACACCGATGCCATGCTTAAGCAAGTGCAAAGCTTGCACACACAATTAGAACAAATACACCAAGGTGGTGGCCAAGCCGCACAAGAACGCCACCAACGCCGCGGCAAATTATTCGTGCGCGAACGCATTAACGCCTTGATCGACCCAGGCTCAGCTTTTTTAGAGCTTTCCGCCTTTGCCGCCTACGAGGTGTATGGCGAAGATGTACCCGCCGCAGGCATTATTACTGGCATTGGCCGCGTTCATGGCACTGAATGCATGATTATTGCTAACGATGCCACCGTAAAAGGCGGCACTTATTACCCCACCACGGTAAAAAAACACCTACGTGCGCAAACCATTGCCGAAGAAAACCACCTGCCGTGCATTTACCTAGTGGATTCTGGTGGCGCCAACTTACCCCGCCAAGATGAAGTGTTCCCCGACCGCGAGCACTTTGGCCGCATCTTCTTTAACCAGGCCAACATGAGTGCTAAAGGCATTCCACAAATTGCCGTGGTCATGGGATCGTGCACCGCTGGCGGCGCCTATGTGCCCGCCATGGCGGATGAAACCATTATGGTGCGCGAGCAAGCCACTATTTTCTTAGCTGGCCCGCCCCTAGTGCGTGCAGCCACAGGCGAAGTGGTAACCGCAGAAGAGCTAGGCGGCGCCGACGTGCATTGCCGCACGTCGGGCGTAGCCGACCACTACGCTGAAGACGACCACCACGCCCTTGCCATTGCACGCCGCTGCGTTGCTAATTTGAACTGGCGCAAACGCGCAGATATCCAAACCCGTGCACCCCAGGCGCCACGTTACCCCGCAGAAGACATTTACGGCATTATTCCTGCCGATACGAAACAGCCTTTTGATGTGCGCGAAATTATCGCCCGCTTAGTAGACGACAGCGAGTTCGACGAATTCAAAGCCCTGTATGGCACCACCTTAGTGTGTGGTTTTGCCCACTTGCACGGCTACCCCGTGGCCATTTTGGCCAACAACGGCGTACTCTTTTCTGAAGCAGCACAAAAAGGCGCCCACTTTGTGGAACTAGCTTGCCAACGCAACATTCCGCTGATTTTCTTGCAAAACATCACCGGTTTTATGGTGGGCAAAAAGTACGAAGAAGAAGGCATTGCCAAGCACGGCGCTAAGCTAGTAACAGCGGTGAGCTGTGCCAAAGTGCCCAAGCTTACTGTGCTTATTGGTGGCAGTTTTGGAGCGGGCAACTACGGCATGTGTGGCCGCGCCTACGACCCACGCTTTCTGTGGATGTGGCCCAACGCCCGCATTGGCGTAATGGGTGCAGAACAAGCCGCTAACGTGCTGGTGCAAGTAAAACAAACCCAAGTGGAGCGCCAAGGCGGCACTTTCACCGAAGCCGATGCCGAGGCGATTCGCCAACCCATCTTGGAAAAATATGAACGCGAGGGGCACCCTTATTATTCCAGCGCACGTTTATGGGATGATGGCGTGATCGACCCAGCACAAACCCGTGAGGTGCTTGCACTAGGGTTATCTGCCGCCCTTACCGCCCCCATAGAGCCAACTAAATTCGGCATCTTCCGCATGTAAAGGAGCCCACCATGACATACAGCACGATCCGCATTGATATCGACCAACAACACATTGCCACCCTGTGGCTTAACCGCCCCGAGGTGAACAACGCCTTTAACGCCAACATGATTAGCGAACTGATCACGGCGCTAGAAGAGCTAGCTAAAAAACCCGAACTGCGCATGCTCGTTGTGCGCGGCAAAGGCAAGCACTTTTGCGCCGGCGGCGACCTTAATTGGATGCAAGCCTCTGCCGACTTAGATTACGAAGCCAACCGTGCCGACGCCGAGGAGCTTGGCCGTTTGATGCACACATTAGCAACATTCCCCACCCCCACCTTAGCCGCCGTGCACGGCGCCGCATTTGGCGGTGGCCTCGGTTTAGTGGCCTGTTGCGACATGGCAATAGCCACTAAGGATGCTGTTTTTTCCCTCTCTGAAGTGCGCATTGGCTTAGCCCCAGCAGTCATTAGCCCTTATGTGGCAAGCGCCATGGGTGCACGCAGCACCCGCCGCTATGCCCTTACCGGGGAACGGTTTGACGGCTACCAAGCTATGGTGCATGGCTTGGTGGCTGAACTGTACCCCGCCACCAATTTAGATGCTGCTGTTACCCAGTGGTGTGAAACGATCAAGCTCAACAGCCCTGCTGCCATGCGCGCCAGCAAAAAACTGTTGCAGAAATTTGACCAAAGCTTACCCCAGGCGCTCACCCGCGAGTTAACGGAAGACACCATTGCCCGCCTGCGCGTAACCGCCGAAGGGCAAGAAGGCTTGCAAGCCTTCTTAGAAAAACGCAAACCCAACTGGCAGGAGGAATAACCATGCAACAGCCTATTCAACGCCTTTTAGTGGCCAACCGTGGTGAAATTGCCTGCCGCATTATGCACACCGCGCAGCGCATGGGCATTAGCACCGTCGCTGTGCACAGCGAGGTAGACCGCAACGCCATGCATGTGGCGCAAGCTCAAATTGCCGTGAACCTCGGGGGCGCGCGCCCAGACGAAAGTTATTTAGTGATCGAAAAAATCATCGAAGCAGCCAAGCACACCGGCGCCGACGCCATCCACCCCGGCTATGGTTTTTTAGCGGAAAACGCTGAATTTGCCAAAGCCATTGCCGCCGCAGGGCTCATTTTTGTGGGCCCACCTGTGGGCGCCATTAAAGCCATGGGCAGCAAATCGGCCTCCAAAGAATTAATGCAAGAAGCCGGCGTACCCTTAGTGCCTGGCTACCACGGCGAAGCTCAAGAGCTTGTTCACTTTATTAACGCCGCTAAAGACATTGGCTACCCGGTTCTGTTAAAAGCTAGCGCTGGCGGCGGTGGCCGTGGCATGAAGGTGGTGGAAAGTGAAAGCGAATTGGCAGAAGCCTTTGCCTCGGCCAAACGTGAATCAAAAGCCGCCTTTGGCGACGACCGCATGCTAGTGGAAAAATACATCCTTGAACCCCGCCATGTGGAAATTCAAATTTTTGCCGACCAACAAGGCAACTGTATTTACTTGCACGAACGAGATTGCTCCATCCAGCGCCGCCACCAAAAAGTAGTGGAAGAAGCTTCTGCCCCTGGCCTTACCCCCGAGCTACGCCAAGCCATGGGCGAAGCAGCCGTGCGTGCTGCCAAAGCGGTAAATTACGTGGGTGCTGGCACAGTAGAGTTTCTGCTCGATGCCCGCGGCCACTTCTATTTCATGGAAATGAACACCCGCCTGCAAGTAGAACACCCCATTACCGAACTAATTACCGGCACCGATTTGGTGGCCTGGCAGCTGCAAGTGGCACGGGGCGAACCCTTACCCCTGGCCCAGGCCGCCGTGCCCATGCATGGCCACGCCATGGAAGTGCGCGTATACGCAGAGGACCCCGACAACGATTTCTTGCCCGCCACAGGCACCCTTGAGGTGTACCAAGAACCCGCTGCTGGCCCCGGCCGCCGCGTGGACACTGGCGTGCGCCAAGGCGATGAAGTATCGCCCTTTTATGATCCTATGATTGCCAAAGTAATTGCTTGGGGCGCCGACCGCGAAGAAGCCCGTTTACGCTTATTGGATATGCTTAGCGAAACCACCATTGCCGGGGTGCGCACTAACGTGGCATTTCTGCAACGCATTCTTGCCCACCCGGCCTTTGCCGAAGGCAAGGTGCAAACCGGTTTTATTGAGGATTACCACAGCGCCCTCTTCCCTGAAAAAACCGCACTCGATGATACCTTCTGGCAGCTGGCCGGCGCCGCTTGGCTGCACAGCCACCCACAAGCAAAACGCCCCGAAGACCCACACTCGCCTTGGGCTAACCTTGCCACAGGATGGCGCAGCGGTGTGCCCCAGCGTGCTTACTTGCAGCTTGAGCTAAACGGTGAAACCAACACCATGTGGGTGAGCGCCGAAACACTGGCCCGCACCCACTGGCAAGATGGCCAATTGCATTACACAAGCAACGGCATACAGCAACGCTGCACCGCCATTGCCGAGCAAGGCGCTTTATATTTTCACTGGCAAGGCGAAGTGCACACCCTGCGCCTAGCCGACCCTATTGCCGCAGCTAAAGCCGATACCGAACAAGGCGGGTTAGTGGCCCCGATGAACGGCAACATTGTGAATGTGGCGGTAGCCCCAGGCCAAACCGTGGCTGCGGGCGACTTGCTCGTGGTGGTGGAAGCGATGAAAATGGAGCACAGTATCCGCGCCCATGAAGATGGCACCGTGGCCTCCGTGTTTTGCGCAGAAGGCGACATGGTGGCCGAGGGCACTGTGTTAGTTGAGTTGGAGGCTGAATAATGCCATTACCTGAACAGGTGACGTTAGTGGAAGTGGGCCCGCGCGACGGTTTACAAAACGAGGCCACCCCGCTTTCCGTGCACGACAAAGTGAATTTCATCCATGCGCTGGCCGACACCGGTTTGCGCTACATTGAAGCTGGTAGTTTTGTGTCGCCCAAGTGGGTGCCACAAATGGCCGGCAGCGGCGCCGTGTTTGGCGCCCTTAAACGCAAAGAAGGCGTTACCTATGCCGCTTTAACCCCTAACCTGCGCGGCTTTGAAGATGCTTTGGCTGCCAATGTGGATGAGGTGGCCGTGTTTGCCGCCGCCACCGAAAGCTTTTCGCAAAAAAACATTAACTGTTCCATTGCCGAAAGCTTAAAACGTTTCGAACCAGTGATGGCAGCCGCCGCACAAGCTAACATTCCCGTACGTGGCTATGTTTCTTGCGTGCTAGGCTGCCCTTATGAGGGCCAAGTGGCAGCAGAACAAGCCGCCAGTGTGGCTTATGAACTGTACAACATGGGCTGCCGTGAAGTTTCCTTAGGCGACACCATTGGCACCGGCACTGCCGGCGCCACCCGCCGCCTTATTGAGGCCACGCGGGCACAGGTGCCCGTGGCACACATCGCAGGCCACTTCCACGATACTTATGGCCAAGCCATTGCCAACATTTATGCCAGCCTGCTTGAAGGCGTAAGCATCTTCGACAGCTCAGTGGCAGGCCTTGGTGGTTGCCCTTATGCCAAAGGTGCTAGCGGCAATGTGGCCACCGAAGATGTGGTGTATTTACTGCACGGCCTTGGCATCGAAACAGGGGTGGATCTCAACGCATTAGTGCAAGTGGGCCAACGCATGAGCCAGCGCCTGCGCCGCACAAATGCAGCCAAAGTTGCCCAAGCCTTAGGGAGCCAACGTGACGAAAGTTACTAAAGAACGCCGCACTTATTCCATTGCCGACCTTGCCAGCGAGTTTGATATTACCCACCGCACTATTCGTTTTTACGAAGAGCAAGGGATGATCATACCGCAGCGCGAAGGGCGTGACCGCGTGTACACCGATAAAGATAGGGTGGCACTCATTTTAATTTTGCGCGGCAAGCGCATTGGTTTTTCCCTGGCAGAATGCAAAGAGCTGATTGATCTGTATAACCCACGTGGCAACCAGCACCAACTTGAATTTATGCTGAACAAAATTGCTGAACGGCGCCTGCAGCTAGAGCAACAGCTATTGGATATTGCACAAATGCAATTAGAGCTTGATACCGCCGAGGAAAGATGCCAAACAGCCCTAAAAGAGCTAGGTAACACCCCTTAAACAACAGCCATTAAGCCTCTAGTGCTTAATGGCTATGTTAATTACTCTACTGTCACCCGGCCTTCATTACGCGCCATGGTGCTTGGGCCAATACCCGGCACATTTTGTAATGCATCTGCGTTCGCAAACGGGCCGTTAGCATCACGGTATTCCACAATAGCCTGCGCCTTTGCAGGCCCCACCCCGGTTAACGCCTCGGTTAGCTCCTCTGCACTAGCAGTATTAATATTCACTATCGGCCCACTGGCCGCCAACACAGGCTCATTAGCATAGGTTAACTGGCCCATGGCTAAACCAAGCACCAGCAGTAAACTAGGCAAAATGCGTTTTATTATGGTCATGTTATTGCTCCTTTTGTGGTTGGTATCCCGAAGGATGCCGCCACTGTAAAACAGCAACAGAACAAAAGAATTAAGCCAAACCGCCAATGCTGCGCCGCTTTCACAAGCAAAAAAAGCGAGCTAAGGCGCACACTGTGTAAGCGGCATTACCTAAAGCCCAACAGCCAGCGTAAGTACACGAAAAACGCGCATAAAAAAAGCTCCGTTATCGCTAACAGAGCTTTTCTTGAATTTGGTGGGCCGTGAAAGATTCGAACTTTCGACCAATTGGTTAAAAGCCAACTGCTCTACCACTGAGCTAACGGCCCCAAGCAAGTGGCGCACATAATACAATATTTACGCCTGTTGGCAAGCCTTTTTTATCACTTTCTGGTTCAAGCGTACAAAGTTTGGTCAGCCACACCGGCTTTTGCGAAACCTTGGCGGCGAATTGTGCAACTTTCGCAACGGCCACAGGCACGGCCTTCGTTATCCGCATCGTAACAGGAAATGGTTAGGCCATAATCCACCCCCAAAGCAACACCCTGTTTAATGATCTCTGCTTTGCTCAGTGCTAACAGAGGCGCCAGCACTTGGATCACCCGCCCTTGCATGCCTGCTACCGTGGCTGCATTGGCCAAACGTTGGAATGCTGCTAAAAATTCGGGCCGGCAATCTGGGTAGCCCGAGGAATCTTCATCGTGAATACCAATAAAAATAGCTTCAGCATCCACCACTTCAGCCAAGCCAAGAGCCAGCGATAAAAACACCGTGTTGCGCGCCGGCACATAGGTGCTCGGCACACCTTCGCCGCCCGCTTCAGGCAGCTCTTCATCGTGGCCAATTAAAGAAGAGCCACCAATTGCCCCCATGCCAAGCTGCACCACACGGTGGCTGGCAGCACCAAGCTGTTGCGCCAGCTGTTCAGCGGCCGCCAATTCGGCACGGTGGCGCTGGCCATAATCGAAGGCCATGGTGTGGCACTCGTAACCTTCGCTGCGCGCTAGGGCCAAGCAGGTGGCAGAATCGAGCCCGCCCGATAGTAATACAATGGCTTTTTTCATTACCTTCTCCTCAGCAGTGTGTTAACGGCCCGGCTCATCACGCCACAAAATTTTATGCAACTGCACCTGAAAGCGCACGGGCAACTGGCCCTGCACTATCCAATCAGCTAAATCGGTAGGTGCAAGGCTGCCCCAAACAGGCGAAAACAGCACCTCTTGCACACGCTTGGCTAACTGTAGCTCTTCCACTTTCCAGCGGGCCCAGTCGTAATCTTTGCGGCTTGCTAGCACAAACTTCACTTGGTCGGTGGGTTTTAACAGGGCAATGTTTGCCCATCGGTTGCGGTGGCTTTCACCAGAATCCGGCGCTTTTAAATCAAGCACCACATCCACGCGCTCATCAATGCCGCCAATATCCATAGCGCCACTGGTTTCAATGCTCACTTGATAGCCTGCATCGCACAGCGCCACCATCAAAGGCAAACATTCTGGTTGGGCCAGTGGTTCGCCCCCCGTTACCGTAACGTAAGGCGTGTTGTACTGCTGGATTTCCGCCAGAATATCTGCGATACCCCAGCGCTCACCGCCTTGAAAAGCATATTCCGTATCACACCACACACAGCGCAGTGGGCAACCGGTTAAGCGAATAAAGATAGTGGGCCGCCCAATGGTGCGGGCCTCGCCCTGCAGGGAATAAAAAATTTCTGTAATGCGCAATGACACAGCGAACGCCTAGCTAAATGAAAGGGAGCGCGATTCTAACACAGCACGTGCTGGGCCAAAACCGCGCTCCGAAGATTAAAAGTGCACGCGGGTGGTGATGCCCACCTGGCGCGGATCGCCTAAGCCGTAAAAGGCACGAGGGTTGTTGCCATAATCTGGGTCGAAGTAAAAACCACGGTTAGCATAGCGCTGGTTAAACAGGTTGCGCCCCCATAAATACACTTCCCAGCTCTCAGCCTCATAGCCCACCCTGGCGTGGGTGAGTGCATAAGCGCGCGAAGTTTCGTTGTGCACGTTATCAAAATAATAACTACCTAACCCCTGCACTTCAGCACGGGCAAACCACCCTTGGGGGTGGCGCAACTGGGCGCCAAGCAAGTATTGATAGCGCGGCGCGTAAGCTTGGCTGCGGCCATCAATGGCGAAATCCGCATTCAGCGGTGTACCCTGCACCTGGGTGCGCAGCAAACCAAGGTTAGCAAACAGCCCCAACGCATCGCTGGCCTGCCAGCTGGCCTCGGTTTCTAAACCATAATTTTTTGCGGAGGAAAAGTTCTCAATAAAGAACACCCAAGAAGGGTCGCTGCCACCGGTGTGGGAGGGATCGTAGCTGTTGCCATCAAACTGTGCGTTCGTGCGCTCGGTGTAAAACAAGTGCGAGTGCACACTCAGGCGGCCCGTTTGCACGCGGTGGCCGAGGCTATAGTTCAATGCCGTTTCACTAGCAAAACGCAGGTATTTATCCTCGGCACCGGCTTGCAGGCCAGTGTTAAAACCGCTGGCCTTATAGCCGCGCGATACGCCCGCATACACACTGTGCTGCCCGTTTAATTGTTGGTTCAAAGTAATCTCGCCACCCCAAAAGGTATCCCTCGGTGCAAAGCGCTCGCCAGCAGAATCACTAAATTTGCTGCTAATTTCTTCCACTCGTGCGCCCACCACCAAGGTGGTGCTTGGCGTTAAGTGGTGGTCGAACTGGGCGAAGCCGGCCAATTTATCCTGCTGGTAGCTGCGATCAATCAGGTTCCAACTGCCCCAATACACGCCATTGTGGTTATCTTCATCTAGCCGTGCCGCATAAGCGCCCACTAGCCAATCGGTGCTGTTTGCCCAAATGGGTGCGCTGGAAAGCAGGCGTATTTCTTGGCTGTAATTTTTGCGTTTTTTCTTGTTGCGGTAAAAGCCATCAGGCTCAGCGAGCCAATCCTCATCGTAGCTATACAGCATGTTGGCATCGGCCACGCTAGTGGTACTTAGCAGCGTAAAAGCAGCGGCCCCTTGCCAGTGCACTTTTAAACTAGCGGCTTTGCTTTTTTGCGTATCTTTACCGGGCTGGCCGGAATAAGTGGTGAAGTTGTTGCTGCGGGTAAAAATATCATAGCCATTATCTAGGTGCGCATGCAGCAGCATTAAATCAAATTGCGTATTCGCCCCTGCCCACCAGCGTAATTTTGCCCGCCCTGTGAGCTCTTTTTTCTGGTTAGTATCTTTACGGCCAAGGGTTTGGTTGCGGCGAAAGCCATCTTGCCCATGGGCAAAAACACTAACGCGATACAAAGGCTTGCGTTCGCCTTCTGCCATGGCACCACTGGTAAGCAAACCAATTTGGCGCAGGTTGTCGCTGCCCAAAGTGGCCTCAAGCAAACTTTCGCGGTAAGCCGTGGGTTCGTTGGTGTGCACATTCACCAAGCCAGCCATGGCACTGGCACCATAGCGCGTGCTTTGCGAGCCACGCAGCACCTCCAGTTGTTGGCTATCAAACAGGCTACCCACCATGCCAATGCCGCTAAAATCCACGCCGTCCATGGCAAAGCCCACACTTGGGTTAGGCGCACCGGTGTAATCTTCGCGCTCACCCATGCCACGAATAAGCAAGTGGCGCGGCCGCGAGCTGCCACCCGCAAAATTTACGTTGGGCGTTTGCAGTAGCACATCTTGGTAATGGCTAGCACCAGTATCTTGCAGCTGCAGCTCATCGTGCACATGCACACTAGTGGCCATGTGCGCCGCATCGGCACCACGCAAATCGGCTTCCACCGTTAAGCTCGGCAGTTCAATATCGTTATTCGCCCAAACCAAGCAGGGCAACAAAGAAACCATCAGGAAGGGAGTAAATTTCATCATAAATCCTTTCACAATCATCAATGCAAAAGGACAGGAAAGACAGCATTAGCGCGCGTCTGCCTGTCCCTACGCTGGTATTAACCAGATCAGGTTCATAGGGTTCAGCGCGGCGCGCTATCTCAGGTTTACACCACCCCTAGGCAAAATGCGCTAAGAGTGTAGCATGCTTATAAACCTTTGGGTGGCAAAAACGAGGCATAAAAAAAGGAAGCTAAGCTTCCTTTTTATGTAGGCGGTTTGCTGCTGCTAAAGCTGTTTTAGCATACGCTCGGCTAAACGCGCCTCGTTGGTATCAGGGTAATCACGGGTAATTTTTGCCAGCGTGGTTTTGGCCTCGCTGTTTTCACCCTTTTGCGCCTGCAGCCCTGCTATTTTATATAACGCAGCGGGCACTTGGCTATGCTCGGGGTAATTTTCCACCACATATGCAAACTCTTTGATGGCAGAATTAGCATCCGGCTTATCCTTAATACGGTAAATTTCACCTAGCCAGAAATGCGCAAAGGGGCGAAACTGCCCTTCTGGATGGTCTTCAATGTATTGGGTGAACTCGGCCACCGCAGCATCGTAATCTTTAGCTAGCAGTTGCTCGCGCGCAGCGGTATAAGCTTCGCGGTCTTTCTCACGCACATCGCGGTCTTCTTCTAGCGCCTTGGCCTCAGCTTCGGCATCAATACTTTCGGCGAGCGTGTTAATACGCGCATCAAGATCTACGTAGCGCGCACGCTCCGCTTTGCGGTTAGCCTCCACTTCGTGGCTTAGCTCTTCAAGCTGACCATGAAGCAGCTGCACTTCATTTTCAAGTTCTTCAATTTTCTGCAATAGCAGCATTAAACCATAATCTTCATCTTGGCTTGTGGGTGCAGGCTGCGCATCGGCAGAACCCGAACGAGGATACACTCTATCCTCCACCGACATGGCCCGGGTTGAAGGCTGCGCTGCCGCAGCCCCCACCAGACAGCCAAGCATTAAGCCTGTTACCAGACGCTTCACGTTGGCTCTCCTTTTACTTATGGACGGCCAGAAGTGTAGTTAAGCTCTACACGACGGTTTTTTGCCCACGACATTTCGTCAGAACCCAGTGCTTGTGGCTTTTCTTCGCCGTAGCTTACAGTCACTAGCTGGGAAGAAGACACCCCTTGCACACGCAAGAACTGCTGAACGGCTTTAGAACGGCGCTCAGCAAGTGCGATGTTGTATTCACGGGTACCGCGCTCATCGGTGTGGCCTTCTAAACGCACCACTGCATTGCCAGTGCCACGCAGGTGGTCTGCGTGGGCGCGCAAGGAATCAAACGCCGCCGCAGGCACTTCAGAACGGTCGAAAGCAAAGTAAATAATACGTGTATCAGTGGTACCATCGTAATGCGATGGGTGGTTGTGGAAATCGCCCGCTGTTAACGGAATGTGATCGTAATCGCCACTGCCATCCGTGCCCACACCATCAGTAATGGTGCCAGGCTTGTCTAGCGAACCTGTGGCATGGCCCTGATCATCTTCAACAGGCTTGCTTGAACAAGCTGCTAAGAAAGCAGAAGCCGCTACAGCTACCAGTAATTTGTTCATTGTTGATGAACGCATAGTGTTACTCCTTTTATATAATAATTAGATCTTATAACCCACACAGGCATAAGACAGGTTTGTTACTGCAAAACACTACAAAAACGGTGACCATGCGGGTTCACGAACTTCTCCCTTAGCAGAGGGCAAAGTCATTTTCACGCGGCCATCAATAGAGATAGCCTCGAGCACCCCCGTTCCCCTTTGTTGCGTGCCATAAATTACCATAGTTCCATTAGGAGCAACACTAGGAGATTCATCCATGCCAGAGGTAGTGAGCACATTAAACGTATCGCGCACTAAATCTTGCACACCTATCTTGAACTGCCCGTTTTGCCGATGCACATAAATCAAGTGGCGGCCATCTGGCGTGATATCTGGGCGGGCATTGTAAGGCCCATTAAAAGAGAGCCTTTTACTCTTACCGCTGCGCAAATTCAATTGATAAATTTGTGGCCCACCACTGCGGCTTGAGGTGTACACCAAGGATTTCCCATCCTCCATCCAGCGTGGCTCTGTTTCAATAAAACGGCTATGCGTATGGCGCTGTAGTTCGCCGTTAATTAAATCTAGGGTATAAATTTCTGGCGAGCCATCTTTCGATAAGGTAAGCGCTAATTTTTTGCCATCTGGCGCCCACGCCGGCGCACCATTAATGCCGGGGTAATCCGACACCACACGGCGGTCGCCCGAGCGCACATCGTGCACATACACCTTTGGTAAACCATCGCCTTCAAAGGAGACATAAGCCACTTTAGTGGCATCTGGCGACCACGAAGGGCTCATAATAGGTTCGTCGCTGTGCACTAAGGTTTTCACACGGTGGCCATCAGCATCAGCGTGTTGCAAGCGGTATGGGCGGCGCTCGGAACGGTCTACGGTTACGTAAAGAATACGAGTATTAAAGGCGCCGCGAATACCTGTGAGTTGCTCAAACACCTCGTCGGCAATGGTGTGCGCCGTGGGGCGCAACTGTTCGCCACTGGCTGTGATGCTCGATTTCAATAGCGACGATTCAGAATTCACATCTAGCAGCTCGTAGTGAATTTTGTAGCGATCACGGCCATCACTTTCCACGCGCCCTGCTATCACATATTCGGTTTTCATCACGCGAAAATCGCGCCAAATTGCATCGCTCTTGCCTGTGGGGCGGCTAAGCAAATCACCAGGCGCCACAGGTTTGAATAAACCACTGCGCTTCAGGTCGTCGCTCACAATTTGCGCCACGTTTTCTGGCATTTTGCTCATGCCCTCCAAGGCAAATGGCACCACTGCCACTGGCATAGCATCATCACGGCCTTGGGTTATTTCAATTACCAAGTTGGCATTTGCCACTGTGGCAACGCTCAGCAACAGCAAAAAGCCTATGCGTCTAAACATTCTCATAGCCTTAAATCCTCTGGCCTAAAATTAAAAGTTAACTCGCGGAAGCGTTGGAACAATGCACCCTCGGGCACGGGCAAGCGCTTTGCGTTTTTCACTGCATTCACAGCAGATCTATCCAGTGCGGCATCGCCGCTACTTTGCACCACAGTGGCATCGATCACATCGCCCCCTGGTGCTAGGGTAATTTTTAACACCGTGAGCATGCCATTGCGCGCACTAGGCGGGCGCACCCAACGCTGGGCAATCACCGAGCGGATGGCATCCACATATTCCGCTGTTTCGCTATCCGAAGCTAAGTTGTCTGCCGCATTTTTCGCTTCGCGTGCCTGCTGGGCCGCTTCTGTTTGTTTGCGTTCTTCAGCGCGCGCGCTTTCCAATGCCTCTTCTTCTGCGGCCAACATATCAAGCTCATCCAACTCTTCGAATTGTGGCGCAGGCTTTGGCTCAGGTTTGGGCTCAGGTTTGGGCTCAGGCTTTGGCTCAGGCTTTGGCTCGGGTTTGGGCTCAGGTTTGGGCTCAGGTTTGGGCTCAGGTTTGGGCTCAGGTTTGGGCTCAGGTTTGGGCTCAGGTTTGGGCTCAGGTTTGGGCTCAGGTTTGGGCTC
>Ga0079226_10000072_pt1 | contig 59165 bp, 54 predicted proteins | sample Poulit2014_FD_76345 | JGI IMG/M metagenome (GOLD analysis project Ga0079226, IMG submission 76345) | Agricultural soil microbial communities from Georgia to study Nitrogen management - Poultry litter 2014 | ecosystem: Environmental > Terrestrial > Soil > Agricultural land | place: USA: Georgia...
CCATGGTAAGGAAAGCTATAAAAGAGCTCGGCGTCTGCCCAGCTCCCTTGAATTTCGGCATAGCTCATCTTACGGTCTTCGCCCCCGCACGCCGCCAGCAAAGCTGCGGCGGCGACGGCTGTTAACATTCTGTATTTCATTTAAAACCTCTTAGAACTTGAGCGTCATAGAGCCAGTGAATACGTGCACATCACCGGTGGTTTCAACGGTTTCGTACGAGGTGCGGCCTTCGTCATAGCGCGTGCTAAACAGGTTGTACTGCTCTTTATCAATTTTCTGGTACTGGTAACCGAGATCAAAACGCACAGGGTAGGTAAAGAAACGAGTGGTGGGGTATTCCGCAGAAACACCGAGGCCCAGAATGGTTTTATCACCATCGAGCAAGTTCATATCTAAAGAATCACGGGTTTTGAGAGGGGTGGGGCTAAAGGCCAAGCCGCCCGTTACGCTAATGTGCTCTGTTACGTTAAATTCAGCACCAATACGCGGTACAACAATGTCACGGAATTCAACACCTTCACGATTGCCTTCTTTTACAGCGGCTTGATCAGCAAGCGTATCTTTTTTCATTTCATCGCCTAAGTCTGACCATGCCTGATGTTCCACAGAAGCACCCACACGCCATTTATCTGTTTTATATTGAAAACCCAGCGCTGCAATAGCAGGCTGGTAGGAATCCAAGGTTAAAATACGCAAATTCATGCCTGGGTCGGGCAGCATGCCATCGATGGTGATATAGGAATCTACAGTGGTGTGTGTATTAGAGGAATCGCGGTAGCTAAAAGCCGTTTCCATGCCCTCAAACCAACAGTTTTTTTGCGGGCACAACGTTTCGCCCCAATCCACGCTAAGGCCAACAATAGGCTTCAACGACGGCACCGCAGATACATCCATGTCTTGATGCGATGAAGAACCATCTAGCTCAGAGGTAGCCACTAGTTTTGCTTCGGCATGCAAGGTCACCCGCAAGGATAAGCCGGCATCAATACCGCGCCACACCTTAGTGCCCACCCCAGCGCTTAAGAACAGCGGCTGACGCCCATATTCAAGGTATTGCCCTTGCGCGGAAGTGCCTGAGGAAAAGGCCATCATCTCGCCGCCGTACTTTTCCACACCCATCATAATACCCAAATAAGTGGGGTGCTCCATGTGCGACAAATTAGAGAGGTTAGTTTTCATGCCCAACAAGATTTGCTGCGTTGGCTTATCAAAAATTACGCTAGAGGGGCGATTTAGCGGCGCTTCTCCACCTAGGCTGTTGGCCTTTAAACTATGGTCTGCGTGCATCAGCCCTTGGGTTAATTCGCCGCGGGAATCTTTAGCCAGTGCTGCTGGGTTGTAATACACCGCCGACACTTGCTCGTTAAACATTGAAAGAGCCTGGGCGGAAGCCACATCACTGGGCAGAATGCCGTAGGTGGTGGCTAAGTTACCCATAGCAGCAACAGCAACGCCAGAATAAAGCCCTGCTGCTAAAGGCAGCCCAACCAAAGCCGTACGCATTTTTTTTCCAGGTGATTTTTTAAGCATAGTGATGACCTTTTAAATATTATTCTTAGATAATTTAAGTAGGGTTTATAAAACAAAATTGAAGTGTTATATGGCTGTAGCACTTTATTGTTGTATTTGTTTTCACCCAAAGAGGGTAACAACAAGGCTAGTACAATTGTACTACCAAACAACAAAACGAATGGCGTTAATGCCGCTCCACCATGTCACTTCAGCATTTCATTTGCAGTAGAACAATCAAGAGTCTTAGTTTTTTAGGGTCTTTTTTTCTTCTATAAGCAAGCTCCGCACTTAGGCGCATAGCACTGCGACGAAGCAACTTATCACACTCTCTTTCTCACTGAACAGAAATTCTTATTAGATTTCTTTGTGGTGAGTCTGGCACAGTGAACAACTCTCACTGACATTGATAATAGGTCACCGCGATACCGTGCTTAATGTTATTTTTTTATTTCTATTAGTTTTTATCTTCACCTATGGCTGGAAGCACCAGCGTTTAAAGCAGCACGTACTTAAGCAAGTGCGCCTTTATTGCCATGAAATGGATGTTACTTTGCTCGACGACACCATAGCCCTTCATAAACGCAGCTTTTTTTCTTTTGCTGGTAAAAGGCACTGGCGTTTTGAATTTACCGTTACGGGCGCCGAGCGGTACGAAGGCGAAGTGCTCACCCATCAATTCCACATACAGCGTATTACTCTGCCACCCCACCGCTTCACAGCGCAAAACCCTAACGCTGACCAAAGGCGCTAAAGGGCATATAAAACATTAACACTTCGATAATGTGAACAGCCTTGCTAGTATCTTTTAAAAACTATAAAGCTGGGCTTGCCTGCCTGCGCCCATTGGTAAAGGAAAAAACCATGCGGAAACTCATTCGGTTTGCATTACTCGCCCTGTTTTCAAGCACTCTCCTGTGGTTAACAGCCTGTTCTGATAGCAACGTGGTGACGACGCACGACACGGTGCCAGCCCCAGTGCCCTACTCTGTTAGCTACCGCGACGACATCGAACCCATCCTTGAGCAAAAATGCCTAGTGTGCCATGGCTGCTACGATGCTCCTTGCCAACTAAAGTTTGAAACACCAGAAGGCCTAGTGCGTGGCGCCCACAAGGATAGCGTGTATAACGGCGCGCGCTTAAGCGAGCAGGCCACCACCCGCCTCGGTATTGATGCGCATTCTGAAGAAGCTTGGCGCGACCTTGGTTTCTACTCTGTGTTAGAGCCCGCCGGCCACCAGCCTCCTTTATTGAAGCAAATGCTGCAATTGGGTAAACAACACGAATTTGGCGCCAATGAGCGCCTGCCAGACCACATAGAAATTGGCGTGGGGCGCACCCACCAATGCACCACCAATGAAGATTTTTCCATTTATGCACGCAAGCATGCTTTGGAAGGCATGCCCTTTGGCACCACCAACCTCACCCATAAGGAATACGCCTTACTCAACGGTTGGATTGAGCAAGGAGCCCAAGTGGAGCCGCGCGTTATTACGCTTTCACAAGCTGAGCAGCAAGCCATTGCCCAATGGGAGAACTGGTTAAACCAACCCAACAAAAAAATGCAGCTTGTAGCACGTTGGCTGTATGAGCACCTTTACTTGGCGCGTTTACATTTCACCGATGTGGAAAACAGCCAACATTATTTCGAACTGATTCGTTCTTACACCCCAAGCGGCAAGCCTGTTGAGAGGGTCAGCACGCGGCGCCCCAACGACGACCCAGAGGCACCCGTGTTCTATCGTTTAGTGCCGGTTACCGAAACCATTGTGCACAAACGCCACATTACGTTTCCGCTGAGCGCGGCCAAACTTGCGCGCACCAAGGCCCAGTTTTTCACCGATGAGCCTTGGGATTTAGATGTTTTACCTGGTTATAGCGAAGAAGAAAGAGCCAATCCTTTCTTAACTTTTGCCGCCATACCCGCTAAGGCGCGCTATCAGTTTATGCTTGATGAAGCTGAATATTTTACCCGTACCTTTATCCGCGGCCCCGTTTGCCGTGGGCAAATTGCCACAGATGTAATCCGTGACCATTTCTGGGCTTTCTTTGTTGCCCCCGAAAAAGACTTGTTTATCACTGATAAACAACACCGCGATAACACCACACCCTACCTTGCTTTAGCAGGGCAAAACGACAAACTCACTAGCGCTGGTGCTGAATGGCTAAGCTTTAAAGATAGCCGCAACCACTACTTGGCGTTGCGCGAGAAAGATTACCAAGCGGCACAGCCAGAAGGCCCAAGCTTAGAAGATGTGTGGGATGGTGATGGCCATAATGATAATGCACTGCTTACTATCTTCCGCCATCACGATAGCGCCTCTGTGGAGCGCGGTTGGATTGGTGGCATCCCCACCACTATTTGGTGGATGGACTACCCATTGTTTGAACGCACTTACTACCAACTGGTGGTGAATTTTGATGTGTTCGGCAATATTGCCCACCAACTGCAAACGCGCCTTTATTTTGATTTGATTCGCAATGGTGCCGAGCAAACCTTCTTGCGCCTTCTGCCCCCTTGGCAGCGCCAGCCTTTGTTGGCGCAATGGTACCAAGGCCTCGGCAAACTAAAGCTTGAGATTAGCTACCAAGATGTGGATACCACTTTCCCCACTGCGGAAAACTACAGCACCAAAGTGCCGAAAGATGAATTAGCGTTACGCGCGCTAGAGAAGTTTCGCGCTATTAACGCCATGCCGGTAGACCCGATTAACCGATGCGAAGGCAACCATTGTGGCCGCACCGATGTGGCTTCATGGATCACCCACGCAGACCGTGAACTGTCTCACTTTGCGGCTCGTGCGTTCAAAGATCTCCCTGGTTTCGATAACCTGCCTGAAAACACGTTTTTGCGTGTTACCCATGGTGATGAACGCACCGTTTACACGCTTATTCGTAACCGTGCGCACAAAAATGTAGCGTTCCTATTCGCAGAAGAGAGCCGCTACCAGAAAGAGAAAGATACATTAACCATATACCCAGGCATTATCGGCAGCTATCCCAACTTCATCTTTTCTGTGGAGGCTAATGAGCTAGAAGAGTTTTTAACCTCCTTGGCCCAAGCAGCTGAACGCGACACCTTCCGTAGTTTGGTAAAGCAATGGGGTATTCGCCGCACTCATCCTAACTTCTGGGATGTTTTGGCAGATATTACCGCGTGGCATAAAGCAGAGCGGCCGCTACAAGCGGGGGTATTCGATATTAACCGCTACGAAAACCTATAAAACAGGCATAAAAAAACCCCGAAAAAGCGGTTAGCTCTTTCGGGGTTAGGTGCTTTATTCGCTAAGATGCGTTACGAAGCACGGCGGCTTGGCGCTGAATTACGACGCCCGCCTCTGCCACGAGGAGCACCTTCAGAGCGCCCTGCTCGCTGCCCACCGCTGTTACCACTATCTGGGCGAATATCTAACTGACGCCCTGCCACCCACACGGTTTGTAAGTGGCTGATAGCTGCAGAAGACATTTTTTCTGGCAAATCCACAGTGCTAAACTGCGGGAAAATATCGATGCGGCCAATGGCATTGCTGCTTAGGTTCGCTTCATTTGCAATAGCGCCAACAATATTAGCGGGCTTCACGCCATGGCTGCGGCCCACTTCAATGCGGTAGCGGCGCATGCCTGCATCGGGCTTAGAAGGCCCGCGGCGTTCTGAGCGTTCGCGTCTGCGGCCACCCTCAGCACGTTGGCCTCTGTCTTCTCTGCCTCTAGCGGGGCGATTAAACTCTTCATCGGTGGCAAATAAAGACCTTCCACCTTGCGCAATGTGGCCTAAAGCCGCCGCAATAGATAAAGGATCTGCACCGGTTTCTTCTTGGTACTCTTTAATGAGTGCATAGAACTCATCAAGATTATTACCCAAGGTGCTAGTAATTTTTTCTTTGAAACGCGCTTTACGCACTTCATTGATACGCTCAGCATTCGGCAGTGGCATCTCTTCCACTTTCTGGCGTGTTACGCGCTCAATGCTCGAGAGCATGCGGCGCTCACGTGGGGTAACGAATAAAATCGCATCACCCTCGCGGCCAGCACGGCCTGTACGCCCAATGCGGTGCACATAGGTTTCGCCATCGAAGGGAATATCATAGTTAAGCACCATGGAAATACGCGGTACGTCTAACCCACGGGCTACTACGTCGGTGGCCACTAAAATATCAATGCGTTTATCTTTGAGCTGATCAACCACTTGCTCACGCTGGGCTTGTGCCAAGTCTCCATTAAGCGCCATGGCCTTAAAACCCGCCTTTTGTAAGAAGTCGGCTAATTCCAAGGTATTATCTTTCGTACGTGCGAATAAGATAACGCCGTCAAATTCTTCTGTTTCCAATACACGTAATAATGCCTGTAGCTTATTACGCTGGTGCACAAACAAGTAGCGTTGACGAATAGCCGCCACGGTGGCTGTTTTGCTTTGTACGGTAACTTCTTCAGGAGATTTCAAAAAGCGCTGGGCTAATTTGCGCACAGGCTTAGGCATGGTGGCAGAGAACAGCGCCACTTGGCACTCTGTAGATGCCTGCTCCATTACCCAGGTAACGTCTTCGATAAAGCCCATGCGTAGCATTTCATCTGCTTCATCAAGCACTAAACATTTTAATTGGTCGAGCTTTAAGGTGCCGCGTTTGAGGTGGTCTACCACACGGCCTGGTGTACCCACTACAATTTGCACGCCTTGGCGCAATGCACGAATTTGTGGGCGATATTCCATACCACCGCACAGCACTTGCACACGCAACTGAGGCAAATTAGCGCCATAGGTTTCGTAGGACTCTGCCACTTGCAGTGCTAACTCACGCGTGGGTGCTAGCACTAACACTTGTACGTCGCCTGCTTTTTCTTCGCCAAAGCGAGACAGCGTAGGCAACGCAAAAGCAGCTGTTTTACCGGTTCCCGTTTGTGCCTGCCCAATAACATCCTTACCCGCTAACATGTGCGGAATGGTGCTTGATTGGATAGGAGAAGGAGTGGTGTAACCGAGTTTGTTGATAGTTTCCAGCAACGCTGGGGCCAACGCTAAGCTGTTAAAGCTTAACTGTTCTTTGTTTTCTTCAGACATTTTTCACCTTGCAGCACCGCAGTCTTCTGGGTGCATGATATGAATAAACCGGCTAACCCTACAGCGGCATAGCCATGCAAGGAACGATATATCACCGGTAACGAGGCTTCCCGCGGAAGCCCGAGCCGTATCTTCACGGATAAGGAGGGAGGGCTAAAAACGGGAGGTAGGAGGCCGATCGTATGGCCACACACTAAGCTAGGTATGGTCACTAGCTTTAAAACGTGGCCGAGTATAACAGCCATGCCAGCATATTGCACTTAAAGATATCCGCTTTTGCGGCCGACAGCCCGAAAACAGAAAAGTTTCGTAAAACTCCAGAGTATCTGCTGTCGTCTCTTAGCATTGTACATTATTTGATATATACTCGATTTTGCATTGAGCAACACTGCCCCCGAAAGTAATGAATTCGCTACATTCATAATTACTTATTGGCGGGTTAAATATAACAAGCTGGATTAAGTTCCATTTAACAAAGGCTTCCTTTCAGTAGGCAGCTATCCCGCAGTGCAAAACAAATGGATTGTAAATTATGACTATTAAAAAACTTATGCTTCCCTCCGCAATAGGTGCAGCTTTAATGGCAGCCACCCCTATGGCGATTGCCGATGCGGGCCACCAAGTGCCCTCTAACTACGGCTACTTTGGTGCAAGCGTTACAGAGCACTGGTTCGACAAGCACGGCAGCGAGCGTTTCCGTGAAGTTACTTTGCCGGGTATTCAAACTGGGCTTCGCTTCCACCCTAATTACTCTGCCCAAGTATCTTGGGGCCGTAACGACACCCGATACAAAGGGGCAGCGCACCGCACGTATGTGGGCGTTCTTTTAGCTTCTGGTCGTTACCACTTTAATAACACCAATTTCCTCGGCTTCGAACCTTACCTCGGTGTAGCTGCGGGCCAAGTTCGCTTCGACCACAGTGGTGCAGGCAAAGACGAAGAAGCTCTAGTTGGTGTTGAAGCGGGTTTACAACGTGGCTTCTTTAACCAAAACTTTGTGTTCGACATGGGTGCTCGCCCCATGTGGACAGACTTTGACGACCGTGTCGACGGCGAAATTTACGCAGCTGTTAACCTAGTGTTCGGCGCTAAAACTACCCCTGCAGCACCAGCAGTGGTTGATAGCGACGGCGACGGTGTGCCAGACAGCATTGATGAGTGCCCTAACACGCCAGCAGGCGTAGCCGTTGATGCGGTGGGTTGCCCATTAGATAGCGATGGCGACGGTGTGCCAGATTACCTAGACATGTGCCCAGATACACCAGCAGGCGCGCTAGTTGATGAAGATGGCTGCCAAAAAGTACTTGAGCACGATGTGCGCGAAACCCTATACCTAGAGTTCGCTCTCAGCAGCTCTGCTCTTACTGAAAGATCCATTGAGCAGCTTGCTGACATCAACAACTTGCTCACACAGTATCCAAACGCACGTTTAGACTTAGAAGGCCACACTGATAGCACTGGTCCTCTAGCACTTAACGAAAGATTATCTAACGAGCGTGCTGCAGCTGTTAAGAATGCACTGGTTGAGCGTTACGGCGTAGATGCTAACCGCATCAGCACTGTGGGCAAAGGTCCACACGAGCCTATCGCAGATAACAGCACTAAAGCTGGCCGTGCTGAAAACCGTCGTGTAGAAGTAATTCTACGCGCCACTGCTGAAGAAGCTTTGTTCAAAAACTAAGAACAGCTTCCTTAGCTAAGAAAAGCAGCTTGTTGCAAAACAAGCTGCTTTTTTATTGCCTCCGATAAGCTCACCTTACCCTTCCGCCCACCTCTCTCAGCACTTCTGCCTTTCGCGCCTGCTATGCAAACGCCATACTCGATGCATTTCCACACCCCTTAACTAAGGTGAATAACAATGCAAAAAGACCCTGTAGGCGTCGCCCTATATACCCTTAACAAATTGGCCAGCTCTTCTTTTTTAGACAAGGTCGGCCTACGCAAATTTACTGAACAAATGGCTTACCGCCTCACTAAAGGCGGATTTCAAGCCATCGGCGCCACTGCGCGCACTTTTACACCTGCTAAAAAAGGCAGTAAAGCCGTTCAATTAGCCGGCGAAACCACCACCTTGTTCGACCTCAACATCAATGAGGAACAACAAATGGTGCGCGAATCTGTGCAAGCCTTTGCTAAAGAAGTGCTACGCGAGCAAGCAGCACAAGCGGAAGAACAACAAGGCATTGATGCCGATACCTTAAGCACCGTGCAAGATTTAGGCTTAAACCTCTTCGCCGTGCCAGAAGCCTTTGGCGGTGTAGCAACAGAAAGCACGACGGTGACTTCAATGTTAGTGGCTGAAGATTTAGCCCACGGCGACATGGGCCAAGCAGTGGCTATTCTTGCTCCACTTGGTGTGGCCAATGCACTGACACGTTGGGGCACAGGTGCACAACAAGGCACTTACCTGCCTGCGTTTGTGAGCGAGAACCCACCTATTGCCACCATCGCCGTGGCAGAACCCACCCCTCTGTTTAACCCGTTAAAACTGAACACTAAAGCGGTGCGCGATGGTGATGGCTATGTTATTAACGGTGAGAAATCCATGGTGCCCTTAGCCAAAGAGGCTGAGCTGTTTTTAGTAGCAGCAGATACCGAAAACGGCCCTAAAGTTTTTATTATCGAGGGTGGCACCGAAGGCCTTACCATTGGTGAAGACCCCACCATGGGGCTGCTAGCCAGCGCACAACGCCCTATTAAACTGCAAGATGTGCGGGTTAGCCAAGAACAAATATTGGGCGGCGAGCAGTTTGATTACCAAGCCTTTATCGACCTTGGCACCCTCGCTTGGTGTGCCTTAGCAGTGGGCGCGAGCCAAGCTGTTTTAGACTATGTCATTCCTTATGTGAATGAGCGCGAGGCCTTTGGCGAGCCCATTAGCCACCGCCAGGCGGTGGCGTTCATGGTGGCTGATATGGCCATTGAAGTAGACAGCATGCGCTTACTCACTTGGCGCGCAGTAAGCCGTGCAGCACAGGGCAAAAGCTTCCAACGTGAAGCCTTTCTAGCCCGCACCCTATGCAAGAAGAAAGCCATGGAAGTGGGCACGAATGGTGTGCAGTTACTGGGCGGCCACGGCTATACCAAAGAGTATTTGGTGGAGCGCTGGTACCGAGATTTACGCGCTGTTGGCGTTGTATTTGGCGGCCTACATCTATAAGCCCAATACCTGATTAAAAAAGGATCCTACAATGAATATCGATTTACCGAAAAAATTTGCGCCTATTATTAATAACGCACGCCAGGTAGCCCTTAACGTCTACCGCCCTATTTCACGCAAATACGACCGCGCCGAACACGAAGAAGCCAAAGAGCTACACATGCTAGCCTCTGTGCTTGATGGTTTTAGTGAAGGCGACCCAAGCTCGGGTGCCGGCGCCAGCGCCTCCTCTTCTGAACGCAGCACGCGCCGCGATGAAAACGAAGTGGTGAACGGCGCCAACATGAGCACCTGTTTAGGCATTATGGAGCTGTGCTATGGCGACGTGGGCTTTTTGCTCGCCATGCCTCGCCAAGGCCTTGGTAACGCAGCTATTTCTGCAGTGGCCAACGACGAACAGTTAGCACGCTTTAAGAATTCTTGGGCAGCCATGGCCATTACCGAGCCTGGCACCGGTTCAGATTCCGCCGCAATTCGCACCACCGCCACCAAAGATGGCGACCACTATGTGCTTAATGGTGAGAAAATTTTTGTTACCTCAGGCGAGCGTGCAGACAGTGTGGTGGTATGGGCAACCCTCGATCCAAAACTAGGCCGTGCTGCCATTAAATCTTTTGTGGTGGAATGGGGCACACCCGGCATGGAATTGGTGCGCTTAGAAAAGAAGCTTGGCATTCGTGCCTCTGATACTGCCGCCATCAACTTTAGCGATTGCCGTGTGCCTGCAGAAAACCTCTTAGGCAGCCCCGAAGTGGATGTTAAGAAAGGGTTTGCGGGGGTAATGGAAACTTTCGACAACACGCGCCCCATGGTGGCCGCCATGGCGGTGGGTTGTGCCCGCGCTTCATTAGAGCGTTTGCGCGAGTTAGTAAAAGATAGCGTCAACCTTGATTACACCGCCCCTGTAGATACGGTAAGCGCTATTGAGGCCGAAATTTACACCATGGAAGCTGAACTAGAAGCGGCTTACTGGCTTGTTCTGAAAGCGGCTTGGATGGCTGACAACCGCAAGCCCAACTCTGTAGAGGCTTCTATTTCGAAAGCGAAAGCAGGCCGCGTGGGTAACTACATCACGCTGCGTTGTGCTGAATTAGCCGGCACACTCGGTTACACCGAAGGTGAGCTATTAGAAAAATGGGCGCGTGACTCTAAGATTCTCGACATCTTTGAAGGTACGCAGCAAATTCAGCAACTTATCATTGCACGCCGCATTCTTGGTTTAACCTCGCAAGAATTGCGCTAATATCCTCATGCTCCTGTGCCTCAGGGCGCAGGAGCCTTCCCCACGAAAATTTTCATAAACTTATCTCCTTGCAGCCTGTCATAGCGTACGTTTTAGGCCATACTGTTCTTGTTATTACATTTGGAGGTAACACATGCGTAAATTATTAATTCCTTTTTCCCTCACAGCTGCGCTTTTACTCGCCGCTTGTTCAGACAACGAAGCCACCACCGCTATGGATGCACCTCAAACAGCGGCTGAAGGCATTGTTACTGAGACGTACCAGTGCGCAGACAGCGACAACACTTTTAGCGTTACCTATGCAGACGACACCGCGGTGCTTACCCTTAACAACCAAGAGCACCTAATGAAAATTGAGGTAGCTGCTTCAGGTTCACGCTATGTGAGTGACGACGGCCTAGAGTGGCACGTTAAAGCAGGCGAAGGTGTGCTTACCCAAGGTGAAGAAACAGAGGTTTGCACCTTAGTTAAGTAATATTTCTCGCATAAAAAAAGGCCCAACGTATTCGTTTGGGCCTTTTTTATTAGGCTTTCGCCATCCGTACCGCTAGAAAAACGCTTTCAACAGTCCTGTAAAGAGCACCAGGAACCCGCCAATTTCAGCAACAATTAAGGTGGCCATAAAACCCACCACTAATATTGCTGGTAATGAAAAGCTGCTTAATTTATAGGGCGCTTTAAGTTGGTTGGTGGTGTCTTTTAGCATGCCGTGCACCACATAGGTGCCAATAGCCAAACCAAAATACACCGCACTCACTACCACTGCCCAAAAATTAACAGCCTCTGACCAAGCGCTAAACGCTGCGAAACGCTCTAACAGCAATGCCGCAAAGGCGTACATCAAACTTGCACGGTGGGCAATACCAATATAGTAATGCTCTCTTTTTTGATGCATGTGCATTTGCACGTATTTCCATACGCCCGTTAACAAACCCACCAAAAAGAACACACCGGCGGCCACAAGGGCCGCTTGCTGTGCTGAGTTAATCATTTCAATTGTCATAGTTTTGCTGCCAATTCTGCACCTTGGCGAATAGCCCGCTTTGCGTCTAACTCAGCGGCCACATCCGCACCACCAATAATGTGATACTCAGTGCTGCCCTGCTTTTCCGTCTGGAATAGCTCGCGCACTGATTCTTGGCCAGTACACAGCACAATGTGGTCCACTTCAAGCAGTTTTTGTTCGCCATTCACGGTAATGTGCAAGCCTTGGTCGTCAATACGGTCATATTGAGCGCCAGCTATCTGGTTCACGTTTTTCATGCGCACAGCAGCTCTGTGCACCCAACCCGTGGTTTTTCCTAAGTCTTTCCCTAGGCGGCTGGTTTTACGCTGAATTAAATGAATTTTTCGCGCTGAAGGAGCTGGCTGCCCTTCTTGTAAATTGCCCGGCAAGGTGGGATCTTTATCATCCACGCCCCACTCACGCTGCCATTCATCCAGTGGCTGCGGCAATACAGCATTGGCGTCTTCGGCTAGGTACTGCGCCACATCAAAGCCAATGCCGCCTGCCCCCATAAGCGCCACATGAGGGCCCACGGTTACTTTCTTATTCAGCACATCGGCGTACGTCACCACTTTTTCGTGATCAATACCTGGGATGTTTGGCACACGCGGGGTAACCCCTGTGGCCACGATAACGTGATCAAACCCTGCTTGCGCTAACTCTTCAGCAGTGGCTTTATGGTTGAGTTTCACCTCCACTCCGGTGAGCTCCAAGCGGCGTTCGTAGTAGCGCAGTGTTTCCCAAAACTCCTCTTTGCCTGGAATACGCGCGGCTAAGTTAAATTGGCCGCCCAACCTGTCTGAACCTTCATAAAGCGTCACGGTGTGGCCACGCTCAGCGGCTACAGTGGCGGCGGTTAAACCTGCAGGGCCCGCACCCACCACTGCTATTTTCTTCGGCTGATGGGTTTTAATGTACTTCAACTCTGTTTCATAACCTGCTTGTGGGTTCACTAAACAGGTAGCACGCTTAAGCTGGAAGGTGTGGTCTAAGCAAGCTTGGTTACAAGCAATACAGGTATTAATTTCGTCGGCTTTATTAGCGGCTGCTTTGTTCACAAAGTGTGGGTCTGCAAGCATTTGGCGGGCCATAGACACCATGTCTGCATCGCCGCGGCGAATAATGTCGTCTGCCACTTGTGGGTCGTTAATACGGTTGGAGGCCACCACAGGAATACTCACGGCCTCCTTCACTAAACGTGTGGACTCAGTAAAGGCAGCACGTGGCACTGAAGTTACAATGGTGGGCACACGCGCCTCGTGCCAACCTATACCACTGTTAATAATGGTGGCGCCGGCTTTTTCCACGCGCTTGGCTAAATCCAACACATCTTCTGTGGTAGAGCCATCGGGAATTAAATCGATGACAGAGAGGCGGAACACGATAATAAAATCTTCGCCGCAGGCTTTGCGTACCGCTTCTACAATTTCCACTGGGAAGCGGTGACGGTTTTCGCGGCTGCCACCGTATTCATCGGTGCGCTTGTTAGTGGCCGGAGCGGTGAACTGGTTTATCAAATACCCTTCACTGGCCATAATTTCCACGCCATCGTAACCCGCTTTTTTCGCCAACCGCGCTGCATTGGCAAAATCTTTCACCGTTTTACGCACTTCTCGGGTGCTCATGGCTTTAGGTTTAAATGGGTTAATGGGCGATTTAATTGCCGATGCTGAACGAGAAAAAGGGTGGTAGCTATAGCGGCCTGCGTGCAGCAACTGCAAACAAATTTTGCCCCCTGCCTTATGCACGGCGCGGGTAATAGGCTTGTGGCTTATGGCGTCGGCTATGTTCAACATGCTGCCCGAAAACGGGTAAAACCAACCTTTGCGGTTGGGGTTAAAGCCCCCAGTAATAATAAGGCCCACGCCACCGCGAGCGCGCTCAGCAAAATATTCTACTAGTTTTAGGCGGTCCCACAGGCGGTCTTCGAGGCCTGTGTGCATTGAGCCCATCACCACTCGGTTTGGCAAAGTGGTAAAACCGAGATCTAACGGTTCTAGCATGTGCGGATAAGGTTGTTGTGTTTGTGCTACTGCCACAAGGCGCTCCTTTTGAAAGTGTGTTTCTATCTTTACAGCGTCAACATAGAGCGCTATCTTAACACTGTCAAGAATTAAGGTGACCTATGAGTATTCAACAACAGCCCTACCACCACGGTGATTTACGCGCTTCTTTACTGAAAGAGGCAGACCGCATTTTGCGCACCGACGGTGTTGAAGGCGTGAGTTTACGTAAACTCGGCGAAGCCGTTGGCGTTTCAAGAACAGCGGCATACCATCACTTCGCTAATAAAAATGCACTGCTGTGCGCCTTAGCGGAAGAAGGCTTTACTGATCTGTATAACGTTATGAACGCCTTTCGTTGGGACGACCACACAGATTTAGCCTCTCATTTGCGCCAGCTCGTGGAAGGCTACTTTGATTTTGCCTTGCAACACCCTGCGCGCTACGAGCTCATGTTTGGCCATTCCATTTGGCGCAACATGGAGCCCACCTCTTCCTTAAAAACCATTGCCCACGACAGCTTTCGCTATTATGCGCAGCACATTAACGCTTTGCTTGCGCGTTTTGCGAGCCAGCCGCACCCTCAGCCACTGCGTTTTGCGCAAGCGAGTTGGGCCATGCTGCATGGTTTATGTCGTTTCATGCTGGATGGTATTTACGGCAGCAGCAAAGATTTAAGCGCCGTGAGCAGTGAGGCGTGTGCTATGTTAATGACTTACATTCAAGCCCTGCCCGGAGCCTCAGATGCTACTTCTTAACTTACGCCAAGTGCCCGACGACGAAGCCGATGAAGTAAAAGCTTTGCTCCATGAGCACGACATTGATTTTTATGAAACGCCGCCCAGTTTTTGGGGGGTAAACGCTGGGGGTATTTGGCTACAGAACACAGCGCAACGAGAAGAAGCAAAGCAGCTGTTAGCCACTTACCAACAAGCACGCGCTTTACACGCACAAGCCAAGTGGCAATCGCAACGTGCTGCCGGCACCCATCCCACGCAGTGGAGCATCATTAAGCAACGCCCTATTCGCTTTATTGCCACTGTGGTAGGCATAGGTGTTTTATTTTTAGTGATGACCCTGCCTTTCTGGGGGCTATAAACACAAAAGCCCGATGCTTTCACACCGGGCTCTTGCTGGCCTCTTTTACAACACTGAGGCAGGTGCTGTAAGGCTAATTATTTTTCAATAATCGCCACTACACCCTGGCCACCTGCGGCACAGATAGAGATTAAGCAACGGCCTGAACCTTTTTCGTTCAACAACTTCGCTGCGTTAGCAATGATACGCGCCCCAGTTGCTGCGAAAGGGTGCCCTGCCGCTAAAGAGCTACCTTTAACGTTTAGCTTATCGCGATCGATGCTACCTAATGCTTTGTCTAGGCCTAGCTTGCTCTTACAGAACTCTTCGCTTTCCCAAGCTTTTAGTGTGGCTAACACCTGGGAGGCAAACGCTTCGTGGATTTCAAAGAAGTCGAAATCTTGCAAAGTTAAGCCTGCTTTTTGCAACATGCTTGGCACTGCGTAGGCAGGCGCCATCAATAAGCCTTCGCGCTTATCAACGAAATCTACTGCCGCTGCTTCACCCAAGGAGAAGTACGCCAACACAGGCAAGCCACGCTCTTCTGCCCACTCTTCAGACGCCAGCAATACGGCTGAAGCACCATCAGTAAGAGGGGTAGAGTTAGCTGCAGTCATGGTGCCGCCAGCACCGCCGAACACAGGCTTAAGGGTCGCTAACTTTTCTAAGGTGGAATCACCACGCAAGTTGTTATCGCGATCTAAACCACGGAATGGAGTAATGAGGTCTTTCTGCCAGCCTTCTTCATAGGCTTTGGCTAGGTTTTGGTGTGAGCGCCATGCTAATTCATCTTGCTCTTCACGGCCTACGCCCCACTCAACGGCTGTTACTGCTGCGTGGTCACCCATGGCCATGCCTGTGCGCGGCTCAGCGTTTTTAGGGATATCTGGCATCATCCACTTGGGGTTTAGCAGTTTCACAGCCAATTTGGCTTTGTCAGAAGTGGTGCGTGCACGGTTTAGTTCCATGAACACTTTACGCTTTTCGTCGTTAACACCTAGCGGGGCATCAGAGGTGGTATCTACACCTGCTGCAATACCAGATTCGATTTGGCCAAGTGCTATTTTGTTGGCAACTAAAATAGCCGCTTCTAAACCTGTACCACACGCTTGCTGCAAATCATAAGCGGGGGTTTCTGGCGCTAAACCAGAATCCAACACACTTTCACGCACGAGGTTGAAGTCACGTGAGTGCTTCATTACAGCACCACCTGCTACTTCGCCTAGGCGCTCATCTTTCAAGTTGAAGCGCTGCACCAAACCTTGCAAAGCGGCGGTGAGCATCTCTTGGTTGGAAGCCGTTGAGTAAGCGGTGTTACTACGTGCAAACGGAATACGGTTACCACCAACAATGGCAACGCGACGTACTTTTTTCCCTGCGAGCATGGAGTTCTCCTAAAGTAATAAGCCGCTAGTACAGAGCTAATAGCAAGGTGTTACCCGCTTTGCCCTTTAAAACATTAAGAAAACCTTCTTAAAAACTAGCGTTGGGATAAATAAACATGGGCACAATACCGCTCTAAAAGCCTGTGCACAATGGCTGCAACGCATTGTCTAACAAGACTGGGCAGTCTAATTGGCTGCAGTGCCTTCGTTGGTACGTAGAAGATAACAATCATTCCTCAATAACTTGCGTTTCTTTGACGCGCGAGCAAATGACGCGCCCTTTAGCTGTGCTACACTCATGCCTTTCTATTTACTTAATCAGCTCCTTAGCTTAAGTAATTATTTTCTGTTAATTCACGTATTCAGGACGAGGACTATGAGCGATTTTTACCATGCCCTAGCCAATTCCGCTGTGGGCAAAAAAGTCTTCAGCGCAATGAATTTACCCATTCCAGTTCAGCTTGAGCGCTTCGACCCAAGCGAGACTTCATTTATTAAAGGCGCTGTACTCGTAGGTGCTGCGGAAGACAGCACTGCTACCGATGCCATTTTTGCTAGCTTAAAACAAGCACCTGCTGCTCAAGCGCACGTTTTAGCTAACGGCAGCAGTTTTGCAGCCATTGAAGCAGCCGCGGCCAACACCAAGCAAAACCTTCACACTTACATGCCTGCTCGCGAAGACAGAGCGAAGTTTAAGGCATTGGTATTTGATGCTACTGGCATTAAAAACACCACTGAACTTAACCAAATTTGGGCGTTCTTTAACCCTGTTATTCGCAAGTTAGATAAGTGCGCGCGCGTGATTGTAGTAGGCCGCACACCTGAAACTTGCGAGCTTGAGCAGCGCATTGCACAGCGTGGCTTACTCGGTTTAATTAAAAGCCTTGGTAAAGAAATTAAGAACGGTGCCACCGCTAACCTTATTACCGTAGATGCCGGCGCTGAAAACCAGCTCAACGGTGCTTTGCAGTTCTTTTTATCACCTAAATCTGCTTATGTTTCTGGCCAAATGGTACGCCTACAGCCTGCAGAATTTGACGGTGCTGCTTTCGATTGGTCGCAACCACTAGCTGGCAAAACCGCTTTAGTAACCGGTGCTGCCCGCGGTATTGGTGCTGCTATTGCAGAAACCCTGGCGCGCGACGGCGCTAAAGTGGTGGTGTTGGATATTCCAGCCATGAGCGAAGACCTACAGCAAGTAGCTGCCAAGCTAAACGGCGTTGCCCTCGCCGTAGACATCACTGCCGACGATGCGCCCGCGCAAATCAGCGCGAAAGCAAAAGAGCTCGGCGGCTTAGATATTCTTGTTCACAACGCAGGGGTCACCCGCGATAAAACCATGGCAGGCATGAAAGACCACCTGTGGGATATGGTTATCGACATCAACATCTCCTCCGAAGAGCGCATCAACACTAAGTTGCTAGCGGACGGTACGCTGAACAAGGGCGGTCGCATTGTGGGCGTTAGCTCTATTTCCGGTATTGCGGGCAACATGGGCCAAACTAACTACGCCACCTCTAAGGCGGCAGTAATTGGCATGGTAGAAGGCATGGCGCCTGAGCTAGCAGCTAACGACATTACTATTAATGCCGTGGCACCTGGCTTTATCGAAACACAGATGACCGACGCGATTCCCTTTGCTATTCGTGAAGCGGGCCGTCGTATGAGCTCCATGAACCAAGGCGGCCAGCCTGTGGACGTGGCAGAAGCTATCGCTTTCTTTGCCAGCCCTGCAGCGCAAGGTGCCAGCGGTAACGTGGTACGTGTATGCGGCCAGAGCTTGCTCGGCGCGTAAAACGTAACGGCTACACACAAAAAAGCTCGGCCTTGGCCGAGCTTTTTGCTTTCAGATGAAGTAAGAATTAAGCCTTCGCTTTTTCTCTTTCTTCCTCTTCCTTTTTCGCGCGTCGGTATTCGATCGGCGTCATCCCCACCCAACGTTTAAAAGCACGGTAAAACGTACTCGGTTCAGAAAAACCGGTGAGGTACACAATTTCATCAATAGATTCATCGGTACCGCCTAATAAACGTTTGGCCAAACGACAGCGGTAGTCAGCCACTAGCTGGTTAAAGTTTGTACCTGCATCCGCTAAGCGTGTGCGCAATTGGCGGGGCTTAATTTCTAAGCGATTGGCAATTTCTTCCAAGTTGGCCTGCCCTGATTCCAGCAATTCTGCAATCAAGCGGCTTACTTGCACCACTAAATCTTGCTTTTCAAGCTTAGCCACTTGTTCGCTCGCAAACTGTTCATGCAAACGCAGCAACTCTGGCTCATGGTGCGCGGAAGGCAGCACTAATAAGCTTCTATCGAAATGCACTGCGGTAGTAGGTTGATCAAACACTACTTCGCAATTAAAAATCTTTTCATACTCAGACAGCTCAGCGTGCTGTGAGTGTGGAAACGCAATTTTAGTCGCCTCAAACGCACCGTTGGTCACCGCGCGAAAGAATTTAATCAAACCTGCCACGCCACATTCATTATAGTGGTGTAAACGACGGCTCACGAAGATGTCTTGTAAAACAGCATCTTTTTCAGTTAATACTAATTCCCCTTCTGAGGCGTCAGACAATAAACGCTGATAATTTAAAGCACGTTTAATGCCTTCGCCGAAATTGGGGCTGCTCAAAAACAAGTATTCAAGTACTTGTCCTTTAAAAATAGGTATATGTTCGCCCAGATGAAGCCCAATGTGCTCGTCGCCAGACACTTCTTCTGCGGCCTGCCAAAACCACTCTTGTGCATCATGAGGGGTTCTAAAATCAGAGTTTTCCAACACAGAAGCATCTAAGCCCACCTTGGCCAAAACAGCGTCAGCATCAATCTCAGCTTTTTGCATGCCTTCATAAGCCATGCGAAGCAATACACCAGAATCTGTTAGCTCAGCCATTTTATGATTATCCTTACTGTGAAAACGTATAGTCAGAGTAGCACACACAAAGGGTGGTTCGGTATAAGCTTTAAAATGCTACCCTGCAAAATTATTATATTTCCGAATTACAATGCCTTGGAGGCCTATACAATATTCTTTTTAGGCTATCTTCCCCCATATACTGTCGGACAATTTTGGTTTTTATAAATAAATGCCCTGACCTGCATCACAAACACGTCAATTTTTACACCTTTCACCTGCCACCTACCCCTATTAGGTGGCGGCGCGGCCAATTAAATCTCACACAGTCTCTTTATACTGAGCACCATTATTCTCCATCTTCAAACACTAAAAGGATTTCACCATGACAAGCACCGAGGTGCACACTTACAAGCACGCGCCAGCTACGCTGCCATTGCTTGCTAAGGCGCTGCTAAGAAGCAATGCAAAATCAACCTCTACACCCACTTTATCTAGCACTGCGGTACGCCTTACCGATGTAATGCTCGATAAAAAGCACCTTGCAGAATACCGTCGTGTGTGTGGCTTTTCTTCTGACGGCCATTTGCCTGTCACCTACCCACACATGCACGCGCATTCTTTATTTATGGCGCTCATGCTGAACAAGGACTTTCCTTTTTCTGTACTAGGTCTCGTCCACGTGCGCAACATCATTACTCAGCACAGGCCTATCAAAGAGCAAGAGCAACTCGACATCGAATGCCGCTTAGCCAACCTTACACAGGTGGCTAAAGGTTATGAGTTTACTATTGAAACCACCGTTATCACTGCTGGTGAATTAGTGTGGGAAAGCGAATCTATTATGTTTCGCCGTGGCGGTGGCACCGGAGAAGCCACTGTGCGCGAGCCGAGAGCGGCAAGCCCCATTCCAGAACTTTTTGAAACGTGGTACGTGGCCGAAGACATTGGCCGCCGCTATGGCAAAATATCTGGTGATAGAAACCCTATCCACCTCTACCCGTTTAGCGCCAAGCTGTTTGGGTTTAAGCAGCATATTGCTCACGGTATGTGGTCGAAAGCACGCTGCCTTGCCTCCTTGCAAGACAAACTGTCTACCAGCCCTTTCACCGTAGACATTAGCTTTAAGCTGCCCATGTTTATTCCAGCGAAGGTTATGTTTGCCCCTGTAAAAACAGAGCAAGGCTATAACTTCCGCTTATTGGCTAAAGATGGCGTCAAACCTCACCTTGAAGGCACCATCACTCAGCTCGACGACTAATACTAAAAAGCGCCCTTCGGGGCGCTTTTTCCTACTTTTTTGCTTATTCCACTGCGTAACCGTAAGTAACCCTGTCTTGCCCGCCATAATCTTTCACGGTTTGCACTTTTAACCAGCCTGCCTCTCGCATTAAAGTGGCCACAGCACAGCCTTGGTTATAGCCATGCTCAAACATTAACAAGCCACCCGGCTGAATGTAGTGCTGTGCTTCAACAACAAGGTGCTGTATATCTGCTAGCCCCTGTTCTTCTGCCACCAGCGCGGAACTGGGTTCAAAGCGCACATCGCCTTGTTGCAAATGAGGGTCGGCGGCATCTATATAAGGCGGATTACTTAAAATAGCATCGAAACGGCCTGTTATTTGTGCCAACCAATCCGATTGCTGTAACACACAATTATGCACTGCTAATAGCTGTTTGTTTTGTTCGGCCACAGCAAGGGCGGCGGCACTGTTATCTACGGCGTGCAGTTGCCACGCAGGCCTTTCCAGCGCCAACGTTAAGGCAATAGCGCCTGTACCGGTGCCCAAATCTGCCACTGTTAGTGGTGAGGTGGGCAGCAACTGTAACACTTGGTCTATTAGTATTTCTGTATCTGGGCGTGGAATAAGCGTGGCAGGCGTTACCTTAAAAGGGCGCCCGTAAAATTCTTGTTGCCCTAGAATGTAAGCCACCGGCTCACCTTGCAAGCGCCGTTGCAACCAAGCCTCTGCTTGTTGGTGCTGCGCTAGGGTTAACGCCTTTTCTGGCCAGGTAAACAGGTAACTGCTTGGCTTTTCAATGGCCGCGGCGAGCAACCAACGCGCATCAATATCAGGGCTAGTGGAGCCCGCCTCGGCTAATGCACGCTGGCTTTCGCGCAACCATTCTTGCAATGTCACAGGTTAGTCACCCAACTCTGCTAGCAATTCTGCTTGGTGTTCAGTTTGCAGGGCATCAAGCAACTCGTCTAAATCACCTTCCATCACTTCCGCTAATTTATACAACGTTAAGTTAATGCGGTGATCGGTTAAACGCCCTTGTGGATAATTGTAGGTACGAATTCGCTCGGAGCGGTCTCCCGAGCCCACCAGCGACTTTCTGGTGGCAGCGAGCTCTTGCTGCTGTTGCTGTTGAATAGAATCTAATAAGCGTGAACGCAGTAACGTCATGGCTTTCGCACGGTTACTGTGCTGGCTACGCTCTTCTTGGCACTCCACCACTAACCCGGTGGGTAAGTGAGTGATACGTACCGCGGAATCGGTTACGTTAACGTGCTGCCCACCTGCTCCCGATGCACGGAAAGTATCGATGCGCAAATCTTCAGTGCGAATTTCCACATCGTCCACTTCTTCTGCTTCAGCCATAATAGCAACGGTGCAAGCGGAGGTATGCACACGGCCTTGCGATTCAGTGGCTGGCACGCGTTGCACACGGTGTGCACCCGATTCGAACTTTAAACGCGAATAAGCGCCTTCACCAATAACACGGCAAATTACTTCTTTATAGCCGCCGTGCTCGCCTTCACTGCTGCTAACCATTTCTATGCGCCAGCCCTGCTCATCGGCATACCGGCTGTACATACGGAACAAATCACCGGCAAAAATAGCTGCTTCATCCCCACCTGTACCCGCACGCACTTCAAGGAACACGTTGCTTCGATCGCGCGGATCACGCGGCAGCATCAGGCGCTGCAACTCGTCTTCAAGCTCAGTTAGCTGTTGCTGTGCAGCCGCCGCTTCTTCTTGCCCCATGGCTTTCATATCGGGGTCTGCATCATCCATCATGGCTTTCGCCGCAGTGAGGTTTTCGTTTTCTGTTTGCCATGCTGCAAAGCACTTTACCACGTCTTCTAGCTCAGCGTATTCTTGCGATAATTCACGAAAACGGTTTTGATCTTGGATGATTTCAGGCTGCGACATCAGCCCTTCAAGTTCTTCGTGACGGTCGCTGATGCCTTGGAGCTTTAATTGCAAACTTTCTTTCATGGATTCTCTCTGCTGGTGGGCGGCAATAACAAATCTTCCGCCATCGTTAAGGCTTCTGTATTTTCATCTGCAGCTAAACGACGCATCCCGACACTGGGTGCGTGCATCACTTTACGCGTTAAACGGTGCTCAAAACGTGTTAGCACGGCTTTGGGATCGTCACCACGCTCTAACAGCTCGAGTGCCTCTGCCAGTTCTCGCTGCCCTATGCTTGCCACTGCCTCACGGTAGCGCCGAATACTTGGCACGGCTTCACGTTCGCGCAAACGTCGGGCAAATATTTCCACTTCTTTAGCAATAATGGCTTCAGCTTCAGCCGCGGCCTGCTGGCGTTGACGCACATTTTCATCAATGGCTTGCTGTAAATCATCCACTGAATACAAATACACATCTTGTAATTCACCCACTTCTGGGGCGATATCCCGCGGCACGGCAATATCCACCATAAAAATAGGCCTGTGCTTACGCTGCTTTAAAGCGCTAGCCACTACCGAACGCTCTAATACTGTGGTGGGGCTGCCTGTACAGGAAATAACAATATCTGTTTCCACTAGTGCTTGGGGTATATCAGCCAAACCTATTGCCTTGCCCTGCACTCCCGCTGCCACTTCTTCAGCGCGCGAGACGGTTCTGTTGGCAATAGTAATATTGGATACACCCTGCTCTTTTAAATGGCGCGCCACGAGTTGAATCATTTCGCCCGCGCCAATAAGCAGTGCTTTACTAGCACTTAAATCGGTAAAAATATGGCGAGCGAAAGAAACAGCGGCATAGGCCACAGAAACAGGGTTTTCGCCAATGGCGGTTTCAGTACGAATTGCTTTAGCCACTGAGAAAACATGATGAAAGGTATTTCGTAACTCCGCGCCTAAAGCTTCATGCTCTTCGCTTAAATTATAAGTATCGCGCATTTGCCCCATAATTTGCGGCTCACCTAAAACCAGTGAGTTTAAACCACCTGCTACACGCATCATATGTTGCAACGCGGGCACGCCTTCATAGCGATACAATGCCGCTTGCACTTGCTCCAACGGCATGTTGTGCCAGTTTGCTAGCCATTGCGCCAAGCCTGTTAAGTCCGTGCTATCAGCATCCACATAGCAGTACACCTCGGTGCGGTTACAGGTGGACAATAAAGCCGCCTCGCGCACACCTGGTTGCTGCCGTAAATCTTGTAGCGCTGCGGCAACTTCACTCTCAGCAAAACTAAGCTGCTCACGCAACTCCACTTCAGCAGTGGTATGATTAACGCCTGTTGCCAATAATTTCATCGTAATCGGTTTACCCTCTAGCCTCCGCTAGTTTAATTGCGCCGGAACCATGCCGGCTAAACAAGGCACTCGTCAATAAATACAGCCTGTGCCATTATGTGCCCTCTTACGCCTAGCCACGGATTGACTTAATGCACAAACACCTGCTATTTCTCATTCCTCTTGCCGCATTTCTCACTAGCTGCGCCACTCATCAGCCTGCTCCTGCCACAAAAACAGAGGCTCCTGCCGCGCCGCTACAATATGAAAGCCGAGCTTTGGCAGATTTACTAGTGGCTGAAGTGGCCTTACAACGCGACCAGTACAACTTAGCGCTAGATTACTATGAGCACCATGCGGCACGCAGCGTTAGCCCTGCTATTAGCGAGCAAACCGCCCTTTTAGCGTTGCACGCACAAGATGCCAACAAAGCACTGCAACAAGCACAAAAATGGTTGCAGCAAGCGCCGAATAATAGCACAGCCCACGAAGTGGCTGCGTTGTCACTTATCTTGCTAGAGCGTCCCAATGAAGCGGCTAAGCATGTTTCCCAACTCTTGCAACAAGATGAAAAACACGGGCTCAATAGCCTCATTGCACACAGCCAAGGCTTAAACGAGAAAGGTAGCATACTACTACTTTCAAGCCTTTCACAGTTAGCCGAAGAGTACCCTAAGCAAAGCGCCCTATGGTACGCAAGAGCGATGTACCTGCAACAACAAGGCAACCCTAAGGCGGCTTTAACAGCCCTCAACAAAGCCCTGCGTATTACCCCAGAGCACTATGAAGCCAACATGCTAAAAGGCCAGCTGTTATTTGAAACAGGGCGGCGCCAAGCCAGCTATCGCCACATGCAAGCGCTCATTAAAAACTCGCCCAAGCCATTACGCGCCCGTGCTTTATACACACGTTTATTGCTAACCGCCAACGAGAATAAAAAAGCCATCCAAGCCTTAGATGCTTTCACCGAAGCACACCCAGATGAACAAGACTTACGCTTCTCTATGGTTTTATTTGCGCTTGACCGTGGTGCGATGGAAGCAGCCATCCATGCTTTACGCTCTTTGTTGGCAGAAGACTATCGCCAGCGCGATATGCACCTTTATTTAGCCTTGGCCTATGAGCAAGTTGGAGACAATAACGCTGCTTTAGCGCATTACAATGCGGTGGCAGACGCAGAAGCTGATTTACAAACCCACTTTCAGCGTGCGCGATTATACCACTTGCAAAAAAATTACGAGCAAAGCCAAAAAATTCTGCGCGAATTACATCAAACATTTCCCGAGCAAGCTATTACCCTCTATATCGCTGAAGCTGAATTATGGGCAGAGGAGCAACCTCGCCATGCTCGTGAACTCATCGACACTGCGCTGCGCCAACATCCTCGCAGCGACGAGCTACTTTATTACAGCGCCATGCTGGCTGAACAAGACAACGACATTGCCACCACAGAGGCTAGGCTCAAACAAATTTTGGCCTTCGACCCACACCACGCCAACGCCCTGAATGCTCTAGGCTATGTACTCACCAACCACACTCGCCGCTATGCCGAGGCTAATGGCTACATTACCCAAGCCTTAGCACAAGAGCCTGACAATGCAGCCTTTTTAGATTCTAAAGGCTGGGTACTGTTCCACTTAGGCGACCTTAAGAATGCTTTGTATTATTTACAACGCGCCTATGAGGAATTGCCCGAAGATGAAGTGGCGGAGCATTTAATTGCAACCTTAACGGCACTCGGGCATCACAAAGAAGCAAAGGCTATTAAAAAACAACACCCTGAATTGGCGCAGTAAGAGAAAGGATAGATTATGCGATCACATTTTTTCGTATGGCTTGCGGGCCTTTTATTGTTGGCGGGTTGCCAAACAGCACCCACACCCACTTCTACACCTGGCAAAAATAGCGCCGCCCTTACCCAATGGGAGGCCAGTGGCCGCTTTGCATACAAAAGTGTTAATGATGGCGGCAATGCTTCTATCCATTGGCGGCAAAACCACGACCATGGCCACCTTCAGTTATCTGGCCCCATGGGGTTTGGCAGTGCCGAGCTAGAATGGCATCCTGCTTTTGCCACCCTCACCACCAACAAAGGCACCTTCACAGCCCCGAATGCTGAAACCCTCGCCGCTGAACTTACAGGCATCATGCTCCCCGTAGATGCGCTGATGTATTGGCTGCGTGGCTTACCTTGGCCCCATGCAGGCGCCCATGTGGTGCGCCACGGCCAACAATTAAGCACTTTAAAACAACTCGGCTGGCACATTGAGTACGACCGTTGGCAGCAAGTAGATGGCTACTGGTTACCGCACCGCCTCAAAGCGAAACACAACAAAGACTCCTTCACCGTGGTGGTGCAACAGTGGATGTTGGCGCTATGAGCACCCTAACGCTGCCCTCGCCGGCCAAGATAAACCTGTTTTTGCACATCACCGGCCAACGGGAAGATGGCTATCATTTGCTGCAAACGCTTTTCACCTTTCTCGACTACTGCGATACGCTGACTTTCACCCTAGCCGCTGAAATTGAACTTGAAGCGCCCAAACATTTAGGCGCTATTGAAGACAACCTTATTTACCGTGCGGCGCACTTATTGCGTGAACATACAGGTTATAACGGAGGCGCCTATATTACGGTAAGCAAACGCATTCCTGCAGGCGCCGGCCTCGGCGGCGGCTCAAGCAACGCTGCCACCACACTTATCGGGCTTAACCACCTTTGGGGCACCGGCCTCTCTCAAGAAGAACTGAAGCAGCTTGCAGTGCAACTAGGTGCCGATGTTCCGGTTTTCATTCATGGTGAAACCGCCTTTGCCGAAGGCATTGGCGAGCAACTGCACAGCACTCACATTGAAGAAAAAAGCTATATTGTTGTCACACCTGCTGTTTTTGTGAGCACTCAAACCATTTTTCAGCACAAAGGGTTGACAAGAAACTCTCCACTCATTAAATTAGCGCCACTCTTTGAGGGGGAGCAGCAACCCACCCTAAGAAACGATTGCGAAGCAGTGGTAACCAGTATTTACCCTGAAGTGAAAGCAGCGTTAGATTTTCTCAAAGAGCATGTTGGCGTCAGCCATATGAGCGGTACAGGATCAGCAGTATTTGCACCGGTTGCCTCTTTAGAAAAAGGTGCTAGAATACTCACCCAGTTGCCGCAAGGCTGGACAAGTTTCGTCGCACGTAGCTGTAATACATCGCCACTAATAACAGCGATGCAACAACTGCGGTAGCGGCAAGAGTTAGAGTTGGGGTATAGCCAAGTTGGTAAGGCAGCGGGTTTTGATCCCGTCATTCCCAGGTTCGAGTCCTGGTACCCCAGCCATCTTTTCTTAGAGTTTCTACTCCACTTATCAACTCCATATCCCTCAGGGGGCGCTCGTGTCCAAACTCGTTGTCTTTACCGGTAATGCCAACCCGGAACTGGCTCAAGCCATGGTACGCCAGCTTAACATTCCAATCGGTGCTGCAGATATCGGCACTTTTAAGGATGGCGAAGTTTCCGTAGAAATTCATGAAAACGTTCGAGGCAAAGACGTTTTTATCGTTCAATCCACCTGCAACCCCACTAACGACAACCTCATGGAACTGCTTGTTATGGCAGATGCCATTCGTCGTTCCTCTGCTAGCCGTATTACAGCCGTTATCCCCTACTTTGGTTATGCCCGCCAAGACCGCCGTGTGCGTTCTGCCCGTGTGCCTATTACCGCAAAAGTAGTGGCCGGCATGATTACCGCGCTAGGCATTGACCGTGTGGTAACCGTTGACCTTCACGCTGATCAAATTCAGGGCTTTTTTGATATTCCTGTAGATAACGTTTACGCCACCCCTTTATTTGTGGCCGACATTGAGCGCCAAGGTTACGAAAACCCTATGGTGGTTTCCCCAGACGTTGGGGGTGTAGTACGAGCAAGAGCTTTAGCTAAACAGCTTAATGAAACTGAATTAGCCATCATCGATAAGCGCCGCCCCAAGGCGAATGAATCCCAAGTAATGCATATTATCGGTGAAGTAAAAGACAGAATTTGTATTTTAGTAGACGACATGGTGGATACCGCTGGTACGCTTTGCCAAGCGGCTGATGCGCTAAAAGAGCGCGGCGCCACACGTGTTGTTGCTTACTGTACGCACCCTGTTCTCTCCGCGAATGCCATTGAGAACATCTGCTCTTCTTCTTTAGACGAAATGGTGGTTACAGATACCATTCCTATTTCTGAAGCAGCGCTGAAGTGCAGCCGCATTCGTTCGCTTTCACTAGCGCCAATGCTAGCTGAAACCATTCGCCGTGTGAGCAACGAAGAATCCTTGTCTGCGATGTTTGACCGCCTCGAGTTGGTCTAACTATTCGCAACTTGAGTAAACCAGTGTTTTTTAACACTGGTTTTTTGTTATGAAGCACTAGATAATAGTGCCCCATTTTATTAACCGCTAAGTGTTTTCTGGTCGCATGAAAGCCCTTAGCCATAAAGGAGTATAACTCATGAGTGATGAGTTAAGATTAGAAGCCCAAGCCCGTACAGATGTAGGGAAAGGTGCGAGCCGCCGCCTACGTCGTGAGCAGGCGCGTGTACCAGGTATCGTTTATGGTGCTGGTAAAGACCCTCAGCAAATTAGCGTTGAGTTCCGCCACCTCATCAAGTGCCTAGAAGACGATTTGTTTTACAGCCAAATCGTTTCTTTAGTAATTGATGGCAAAAAAGTACCTGTTATTCTACGTGACATGCAGCGCCACCCTTCCCGCGGTGAGCCTACACACGTTGACTTCATGCGTATTGACGAATCACAAGAACTTACTGTTGTGATCCCCATTAACTTCTTGAACGAAGAAAAGTGTGTGGGTGTACGCATTAACAATGGTGTGCTTGTACGTAACCTTTCCGACGTGGAAATCACCTGTTTACCACAGAACATTCCTGAGGCACTAGAACTCGACATCGCAGAGCTAGACCTTGGCGAAATGCTACACCTTTCTGACATTCCTCTACCTGAAGGCGTACAAATCAGCGTACTTATGTACGGTGACGAAGATGCTGACCAAGCCGTTGTTTCTGTGAACGAGCCACAAGCAGAAGAGCCTGAAGAGGATGCAGTGGCTGAAGATTCTGAAGACGCAGCAGAAGATGCTGAAGATCAGGACGGTGAAGAGGAATAAGGCACTCGCATCGTGACGAAGCACATTGAACTTATCGTTGGCCTGGCAAACCCAGGCCAACAATACGAACAAACCCGTCACAATGCTGGCGCTTGGTATCTCAACGCCTTGGCTCGTAGCCAGGGCGTTACCCTTTCTGAAGAACGTAAATTCTTTGGTTATACCGGCCAGTTTAACCATGCCGGCAGAACCATCCGTTTACTTATTCCCACCACTTTCATGAACCGTAGCGGCCAGGCCACAGCGGCACTCGCTAATTTTTATCGTATTGCCCCTGAACAAATTTTAGTGGCACACGATGAGCTTGATTTGCCACCTGGCGTAACACGCTTAAAGGTTGGCGGCGGGCACGGCGGGCACAACGGTTTACGGGATATGATTAGCCAACATGGCAATCAAAAAAACTTTGCGCGCCTGCGCGTGGGCATTGGCCACCCGGGCAGCTCAGACCTAGTCACCCCTCATGTACTAGGCAAACCCAGTGCGCACGATAGAGAGCTCATCGAACGCTCCATCGACGAAGCACTGCGATACACCAATGACATATTAGATGGCAACCTCAACCGTGCCATGACGGAACTAAACAGCTTCCGCGCATAATTTCTACTTTATTTAACTTCCACGGGAGACGAGGCATGGGCTTCAAATGCGGTATTGTTGGTTTACCCAACGTGGGTAAGTCCACCTTATTTAATGCATTAACAAAGGCAGGGATCGAAGCAGCAAACTTCCCTTTCTGCACCATTGAACCAAACACAGGCATTGTGCCTGTACCAGACCCTCGCCTTGGTCCACTAGAAGAAATTGTGAAGCCAGAGCGCACTTTGCCTGCCACTATGGAATTTGTGGACATTGCGGGCCTTGTGGAAGGTGCTTCTAAAGGTGAAGGCTTAGGCAACCAGTTCCTCGCTAACATTCGCGAAACAGATGCCATTGCCCACGTGGTGCGCTGCTTTGAGAACGACAACATTGTTCACGTTTCTGGCCGCATTTCGCCCTTAGATGATGTTGAAGTGATCAACACCGAACTGGCTTTAGCAGATTTAGACTCCGTTGAACGTGCCCACCAACGCGCCGAGCGTGCAGCAAAAGGGCAAGACAAAGAAGCTGCTGCGCTAGTTAAAGTGTTTGAAAAACTACTCCCTGTGCTAGGCGAAGGCTTACCTGCGCGCACTGTTGAACTTAGCGACGATGAGCGTAAGCTTATTCGCTCTTACAACCTTCTTACACTGAAGCCCACCATGTATGTGGCCAACGTGTCGGAAGATGGTTTTGATGATAACCCTATGCTAGATGAGCTCACCGCCTATGCGGAAAAAGAAGGGGCTGAAATTATCGCCATTTGCGCTCAAATTGAATCTGAAATTGCTGAACTCGATGAGGAAGAAAAAGCTGATTTCATCGCCGATATGGGCATGGAAGAGCCTGGCTTAAACCGCGTTATTCGCACCGGCTACACCTTGTTGGGTTTGCAAACGTACTTCACCGCTGGCGTGAAAGAAGTGCGCGCTTGGACTGTCCCTGTGGGTGCCACGGCGCCACAAGCCGCGGGGGTTATCCATACAGACTTCGAAAAAGGCTTTATTCGCGCCGAAGTAACGTCTTACGACGACTTCATTACCTATAAAGGCGAACAAGGTGCTAAAGACGCCGGTAAATGGCGCTTAGAAGGTAAAGATTACGTGGTGCAGGATGGTGACGTTATTCACTTCCGCTTTAACGTATAAACCATAAAAACGACGGGCTTAGTACACACACTAAGCCCGTTTTTTTATGCTGGATTATCAATATCAATAAATTGATGCTCCACACCAAACTCTTCAGCTAACCATTCCCCTAGTGCTTGCACACCGTAACGCTCCGTAGCGTGATGCCCTGCTGCCAAATAATGAATTCCTGTTTCTCTTGCCACATGAGCTGTAGGCTCTGATATTTCGCCACTCAAATAAACATCCACGCCTGCTTCTTGTGCTTGCTCAATAAAACCTTGCGCCGCACCAGAGCACCACGCAATAGTTTCAACCATATCTTCCGCTTCACCCACGTGTAGCACTTCACGGCCTAGCCTTTCCTCAGCGAGCATAGCAAAATCCATGGCGCGCATAGGCTCTGGTAATTTCCCCAACCACCCTAATTGTGGGCTCATATCGCCAAAGCGGCCTGTGGGAATAATATCTAAACGTTGGGCTAACTGGGCGTTATTACCCACTATATCGTGCCCATCCAATGGCAAATGGTAAGCCACTAAATTTAAATCATGCTTTAGCAAGGTGTGTAAACGCTGTTTCTTCATACCCGTTACACATGGGTTTTCACCGCGCCAAAAGTAGCCATGGTGCACCAACACCATATCGCCGTCGGCCACAATCGCGGCATCTAGCAAGGCTTGGCACGCTGTCACGCCTGTAATCACACGCTTTACTTGCTCACGGCCCTCTACTTGTAAACCGTTAGGGCAATAATCTTTGTACTGCTCCACCTGCAAATAGCGGTTCATGGCAGCTACTAGTGTGTCTCTTTTTTGCATAGGTACTCCCCTATTGATTTTTTCTGTGACGGCGCCTTTACTGTAAAGCCAAGAACAAGCCACCTCTGCTACACTACGTTATTCAATGCACTATGGGTTGTTTGGTATGAAGGCTGTTACAAAACACATTGCCTCCTGGCTATTTCCAATTTTTGCGGGCCTCGCGGCTGGCTTAGCCGTATTATTGTGGTTAAAACCTGCCGTAGATGAAAGCACCTTAAGGCATTCTTATGCAGAAGTCGTGCAGCGCACAGCCCCCTCGGTTGTTAACATTTATACCACTCAAATTCCGCCCACTAGCAGCCCCAACAAAGGCCAGCAATACATGGAAGAAATGCTGCAAGAGCCAAGCCGCGAACGCATCCTCGGCAGTTTAGGCTCAGGCGTAATCGTTTCTCCTGACGGCTACATTTTAACGAGCCACCACGTTATTCGTGATGCCGAAGAAATTTTAGTGGCTTTGCCCGATGGCCGCGAAACACAAGCCAAAATTGTAGGCGTGGACCCAGAAACCGACCTCGCCTTATTGCGCATCGGTTTATCCCAACTGCCTTACCTTAGCCTTGGCCACAACGAACCGATCTCCGTGGGCGACGTAGTGCTCGCTATCGGCAACCCTCTTGGCCTTGGGCAAACCGTATCCATGGGCATTGCTAGCGCCACAGGGCGCAACCAAGTGGGCATCACCACATTCGAAAACTTCATCCAAACCGATGCTGCTATTAACCGCGGCAACTCGGGCGGTGCTTTAGTGGATAGCCGCGGGAATTTAATTGGTATTAATACCGCCATTCTTTCACATAGCGGAGGTTGGGAAGGCATTGGCTTTTCCACCCCCGCCACCACTGCCAACCAAATAATGGCAGACCTCATTGACTATGGCCGGGTTATCCGTGGCTGGCTTGGCGTAACGGTTGAAAATTTAACACCCTCCACCGCCAAATCACTTGGCTTAGCAGAGCTCACCGGTGGCTTAGTGCGCCGTGTTGAACTGGGCAGCCCCGCCCACGCCGGCGACCTTCGTTCTGGCGATATTTTAATAGGCATCAATGGCAAAAAAGTAAAAGACGGCTTTGAGGCCATGAACATTATTACGCAAACACGGCCACACACCACACTTACTTTAACCGTGCTGCGCCAGCACAAAGAAGTAACACTACAAGTGACTATTGGCCTGCGCCCACCCGCACAATAACCCCTTCCCCATTTTAGGAGCCCCTATGCCTTGGGTTTATTTAATGATTGCCGGCGTGCTAGAGATTGTTTGGGCTTTTGCCATGAAACAATCTGATGGGTTCACGCGGCTAGTGCCCTCTATTATTACCATTGGCACCATGGTAGCGAGCTTTTGGTTACTAGCCTTAGCCATGCGTACCATTCCACTGGGCACAGCGTACATGATTTGGACCGGCATTGGCGCAGTGGGGGCTTTTGCCGTAGGCATTTGGTGGCTAGCCGAGCCAGTAAACGCTTTACGTTTACTGGCGGCTTTCTTAATTGTGGCGGGGCTTGCGCTAATGAAGTTTGCTAGCGCCTAAGGGGTTATAAACCGAGCGTTTGCAAACCTGCGAGTAAGGCATCCGTTTGTTCACTGGTGCCCACTGTGATGCGTAAATACTGTGCTATTTTCGCTGGCTTAGCAAAATGGCGCACGATGATCCCTTGTTCACGTAAACCGCTCGCTAACGCTGCCCCCTCGTGTTGGGGATGGGTAGCGAAAACGAAGTTAGCGGCTGAGGGCAGCACGTTAAAACCTAGCCCAGTAAGTGCTGTGGTTAAACGCTCTCGCTCTTGCATCACAGCGGTGCGCGCCACCTGAAAATAAGCCTCATCTTCAAAAGCCGCTTGCGCACCTGCTTGTGCCAAACGATCTAATGGATAAGAGTTAAAGCTATCTTTCACGCGCACCAAGGCATCAATTAAATGTTTTTGCCCCAATGCAAAGCCCACTCGCAGGCCTGCCAGCGAGCGCGATTTAGACAACGTTTGAATCACCAAGAGGTTCTCGTATTGCGGCACCAAAGTAGCTGCAGATTCACCGCCAAAATCAATATAAGCTTCATCCACAATTACTACAGAGGCAGTGTTTTCTTGTAGTAAAGCTTCAATGTCTGCCAGTGGTATTAACTGGCCCGTGGGGGCATTGGGGTTCGGGAAAATAATGCCGCCGTTGGGTACACGGTAATCCTGCAAATCGATGTTGAGCTGTTCGTTTAAAGGAATAGGCTGCGGCGTTACTTCAAACAAGCCACAATAAACTGGGTAAAAACTGTAGCTGATATCGGGGTAAAGCAACGGCTTATCTTGGCGGAAAAACGCTTGATAAGCGTGCGCTAATACTTCATCGGAACCGTTTCCTACAAACACTTCATCTAGCGACAAACCATGGTAAGCAGCCAAGGTTTGGCGTAGTGCTGTGCTTTCTGGGTCGGGATATAGTTGCAACCCGCTTTCCGCTGCTGCGGCAATCGCTTGCAGCACAGCTGGCGATGGTGGCATTGGGTTTTCATTGGTATTCAATTTAACTAAGCGATCCATTTTCGGCTGCTCGCCCGGTACATAGGGCTCCAACGTATGTACCAATGGACTCCACAACTGGCTCATAACCACCTCGATTTAGATACAAGGGAGGCACGGACGGCCTCCCGTTAGATAGGATTATTTATTTTTGGGTATTCTGTATTCTGCGCTAAGAGCATGGGCTGTTAACCCTTCACCGCGCGCTAATGGGCTAGCAATGGCACCCAAATAAGCGGCTCCTTCCGGCCCACAACCAATTATAGAGCTGCGTTTTTGAAAATCATAAACGCCTAAAGGAGATGAAAAGCGGGCGGTGCCTGAGGTGGGCAATACATGGTTAGGCCCTGCGCAGTAATCGCCAAGGGCTTCTGCAGTATAGCGGCCCAAGAAAATAGCCCCCGCATGGCGCACCCGTGGCAATAATTCTTCTGCGTTTTCCACAGACAACTCTAAGTGCTCAGGTGCCACATGGTTCACCACTGCCAGCGCTGTATCCGTGCTATCCACTTTAATGAGAGCACCACGGCCCGCCATGGAAGTGCGCACTATGTCTTCACGCTCTAGCGTTTGCACGAGCTTCGCCATACTGGCAGCCACCTGCTCGATAAACTCGGCATCTGGGCAAACAAAAATAGCCTGTGCCTCTTCATCGTGCTCTGCTTGGGAGAACAAATCCATGGCTATCCAGTCAGGGTTGGTGCCGCCATCGCAAACAACTAAAATTTCTGACGGCCCGGCGATCATATCGATGCCCACGCGGCCAAATACTTGGCGCTTGGCTTCGGCCACGTAAATGTTTCCCGGCCCCACTACTTTATCCACTGCGGGGACGGTTTCTGTGCCCCACGCTAACGCCGCTACGGCTTGTGCCCCACCCACAGTAATAACACGGCTAACGCCTGCCACGGCTGCTGCAGCAAGCACCATGTTGTTTATCTCGCCATTGGGGGCGGGCGACACCATGACAATTTCTTCCACCCCTGCCACTTGCGCAGGAATAGCGTTCATTAATACTGAGCTTGGGTAAGCAGCTTTACCACCTGGCACATACAAACCTGCGCGGTCTAACGGCGTAACTTGTTGGCCTAGCAGGTTGTTGTGTTCGTCGTGATATTGCCAAGATGGCTGCAATTGGCGCTCATGATAAGAGCGAATACGTTTGGCGGCAGCTTGTAATGCTTCGCGCTCAGCAGCTGAGATGGCTGCTAATGCTGCTTGCATCTGCTCTTCACCCACCACCAGTTCGGCGGCCGTCTTCACACTGCGCTGATCGAAACGATTAGTGTATTCCACTAAGGCTTCATCACCCCGTTGGCGAATATCACGAATAATGCTAGCCACACGATCGGCCACTTCCACATCGCGTTCTTCACTCCATGCGGTGAGTGCATCTAGGCGTTGCCAGAAATCATCTGTTTGGCTATCTAAACGTGTTACATCAAACACTGTCATGTTATGCCTCTTCTCGCTCAGCCACGGCTTTAGCTAAGAGATCGATAATGCCCTGTATTTCTTCGTGGCGTGTTTTCAAACTAGCGCGGTTTACAATCAGGCGGCTAGAAATATGGGCGATTAACTCAGTGGGCTCTAAGCCATTCGCACGCAAGGTATTACCTGTATCTACCACGTCTACGATGCGGTCTGCTAGCCCTACAATAGGCGCTAGCTCCATGGCACCGTATAACTTAATAACGTCGGCTTGCTGCCCCTTAGATGCGTAGTAATGGCGGGTAATATCCACAAACTTGGTGGCCACGCGGATTCTTCCGGTGATCTCTTCAGCACCCTGTGGCGCTGCTACCATCAGCTTACAGCGTGCAATATTTAAATCTAAGGGTTCATAAATACCTGCCGCACCATGCTCCATCAGCACGTCTTTACCGGCCACGCCTAAATCGGCTGCACCATATTGCACATAGGGCGGCACATCCGTGGCGCGAATGATGATGATTTTTACGTCGTCGCGCGTGGTATCAAAAATTAACTTACGCGACTTCTCTGGATCTTCTAATAAGCTAATGCCCGCTGCTTGCAGCAAAGGCAATGTTTCTTTCAGGATGCGCCCTTTGGAGAGAGCGATCGTCAACGGCTTTTCATTGGCCATGACAGTCCTCGGTGTTGTGGTATAAAAATGGAGTCTGCTCAGCTTGATACGCGCTGTATCTTGGCACCGAGCGTACGAAGCTTCTCTTCAATATCTTCATAGCCTCTATCGATATGATAGATGCGATCTACCAGTGTATCGCCTTCAGCGGCCAGCGCTGCAATAACAAGCGAAGCTGAGGCGCGCAAATCGGTGGCCATAACTGGGGCGGCTTTTAGCTTTTCCACACCATGAATAATAGCGGTATTACCTTCTATTTGAATGTTTGCCCCCATGCGCATGAGCTCTTGCATGTGCATAAAGCGGTTTTCAAAAATAGTTTCCACAATGGTGCCTGTGCCTTCCGCCAAGGTGTTCATGGCGCTAAACTGCGCTTGCATATCTGTAGGCATGCCAGGGTGTGGTGCAGTGCGCAAGGACACGGCTTTCGGGCGACGCCCTTCCATATCTAGTGCTATCCAGTCTTCGCCAACGGTGATTACTGCGCCAGCTTCACGCAACTTTTGCAAGGTGGAATCTAGCAGCTCTGGCACGGTATTGGTAACTTTAACACGCCCACCGGTAATCGCAGCTGCAATTAAATAGGTGCCCGTTTCTATGCGATCAGCAATCACATCGTGATGGCAACCATGCAAGCGTTCCACACCTTCAATGGTAATGGTGTCTGTGCCGGCACCGGTGATTTTAGCGCCCATTTTGATTAAACAATTCGCTAAATCTTCAATTTCTGGTTCGCGCGCGGCGTTTTCTAACACCGTGGTGCCTTCCGCCAAAGTAGCGGCCATGAGTAAGTTCTCAGTACCCGTTACCGTCACCACATCAAAAACAATATGTGCGCCTTTAAGGCGGCCATCCACGCTAGCGTGCACATAGCCATTTTTCACTTCGATGTTGGCGCCCATGGCTTCTAAACCGCGCAGGTGTAAATCCACAGGACGGCTACCAATAGCACAGCCACCTGGCAAGGACACTATGGCTTGGCCAAAGCGAGCCACCAAGGGCCCTAGCACCAAGATAGAAGCGCGCATGGTGCGCACTAGCTCATAGGGTGCTTCGTAGTCGGTAATGGTGGAGGCGTCAATTTCCACATTCATGCGGTCATCCACCACCACGCTCACGCCCATGCGGCCCACCAGCTCTAACAACGTCGTCACATCTTGCAAATGTGGCAAGTTGCCAAGTGTCACGGGTTCGCTAGCTAATAAAGTAGCTGCGATAATAGGCAATGACGAGTTTTTAGAGCCTGAAATACGTATTTCACCGTCTAAGCGCTGGCCGCCGGTTATGAGTAACTTATCCATATATGAACCTTAGTTTTACAGAAGCCAAACGCTTAGGAGTTTTGCTGTTGAAGTTCAGCCCACTGTTCTGGGGTGTAAGTGGCCATTTCCACAGCATGAATGCTGCCATTACCTATGGCTTCGTTTAAGCACGCATAAACCAATTGTTGTTTACGCACTGTGGTAAGGCCTTCAAATGCTGACGATACAACTCTTACTTGGAACTTACCGCCTTCGCCTTGCACGGCTACTTCCGCATCGTCAAAACCTGCTTCCACTAATACTTGTACTTGTTCCGCATTCACGCTGCTGCCCTCACTGTATTGATGTATTCAAACCCGCAGTATGATACGGGTTTTTAGAATAAAGTGCAGAAGCTTTCGTTACTGCCCTGCCTTCACACCTTCCACATCCACATCAACGGACCAGTTGCTGATCACTTTATCGATGTCATTACCATGCTCTTCCATGTCTTGCGCAAATTGATCGCGGAATACACGGCCAAGGTTTAAGTTGTTAACGATAACGTTATCCACTTTCCATTCGCCATCGGTATTCGTGAGTGTGTAAGCAATGGGCAACGATTTCCCTTCACTGGTGAAAAACTCCATTTGCACGCGCGCACGATTACCGCGCACATCGCCTTCACCTAATGGGTGCACTTTATAGTTTTGGCCTTCGTACATGGTTACGCCTGTTGCATAGGTATTAATTAAACCTTGGCGGAAAGTTTCTAAAAAATTATTCCGCTGCTCACGCGTAGCTGCGTTGAAATAGGGGCCCATCACGGAACGTGTGATACGGCGAAAATCCACTAAGTCACTGAGCTCTTCATCGATAACGGTTTGCGCATATTTTTCATCTTTTTCCAATTGCTCACGCTCTGCATCGATACGTTCAGTGAGTTTTTGCACCGCCACGCGAATTACTTCATCTGGCTGCTGTGCTGCAAACACAGAGCTAGCCAAAGAGAAAAACAACACAAAAGCTAGCTGCCATGCGGTACGCAAAGATAATGTCTTCATTATTATGTTCCTTTTTAAATACCCTAATGAACGGTTTACTTATTATACGCACCGCTAAATTTTTAGCAGTGCCTATATCGCCCATAGACAACAAAATTGTGAAATGTCTCCGTGGTGCTTTCTCGCACTCATGTTGCTACTCAAACCGTGTTATATTCACCCTCCTGCACGTGTATACTAGAGCCACACTGGATGAGGGCATTATGACGCAATCTTTTCTCGCTGCTGGCCGCCGCGTACTAGAAATCGAAGCGGCAGCTATTACTAAACAAATTGGGTCTATTAATTCGCAGTTTGAAAACGCCTGCGAGCGCATACTTGCCTGCCAGGGCCGTGTTATTGTTACCGGCATGGGGAAATCGGGCCATGTGGCAGCTAAAATAGCCGCCACCTTTGCTAGCACTGGGACGCCTTCTTTTTTTGTGCACCCCGCTGAAGCCTCCCATGGCGACCTTGGCATGATTACACCGATAGACGTGGTACTGGCTCTTTCCAACTCGGGAGAAACCAGTGAAGTCATCACTATTTTACCGGTATTGAAACGCCGCAACATTCCGCTAATTAGTATTACCGGCCGCCCTGAATCCACTTTGGCAACCCAATCCGATGTGCACATTCCTGTGATTGTTGATGAAGAAGCGTGCCCACTCAACTTAGCTCCCACTTCTAGCACTACTGCTGCGCTAGCCATGGGCGATGCATTGGCTATTGCACTATTAGAAGCTCGCGGTTTTTCAGCAGAGGATTTTGCTTTATCGCACCCTGGCGGCAGCCTAGGGCGGCGCTTACTGCTACGCGTAGAAGACATCATGCATAAAGATGATGATCTACCCTCTGTGTCCATCACCACTTCGCTACGTGACGCTATCTTAAACATCAGCCAAAAGGGGCTAGGCATGACGGCCGTGCTAAACCATGACAACACCTTGGCAGGTGTTTTCACGGATGGTGATCTGCGCCGTTTATTCGACCAAGAAAATATTGATTATAAAAGCCAAAACATTGCTGATGTCATGACCAAAAATCCAGTGGTGGCACGCCCTAACATGTTAGCAGCTGAAGCTGTTAGTCTTATGGAAACAAAGAAAATTAACGGCCTCATTGTTGTGAATGACAATAATGAGGCGGTGGGCGCACTAAACATGCACGATTTACTCAAAGCTGGAGTGGTTTAACCCATGATCTATCGCATCGATGAAAAAGATTTACGTGAGCGCGCACAAGCGTTACGCCTAATGGCCTTTGATGTGGATGGCGTCATGACCGATGGCCGCCTTATTTATAATGCCGATGGCGAAGTACTTAAAATTTTTCATGCGCTCGATGGCCATGGCCTAAAGGCACTGCGCCAAGATGGCGTTAAGCTCGCCATTATTACTGGCCGTAATTCTCCCATGGTAGAAAAACGTGCGGCAGATTTAGGTTTCGACAAAGTCATCCAAGGGCGCTTAGACAAAAAAGTAGCACTAGCCTCCATTGCGGAAGAGTTTGGATACAACGCCGATCAAGTGGGCTACGCGGGCGATGATGCCCCCGACGCTCCCGCACTTGCTTGGTCGAGCCTCGCTTTTTCCGTGCCGAATGGCCACGTGCAAGCCACCAATGCCGCACACATTATTACTCAGCGTGCTGGAGGCCATGGTGCCGTACGCGACATCTGCGATATTCTTCTCGCCGCCCGACATGATGAGCGCCTGCCATGAGTAAAGGCGGTTTCTTTAGTGCACTCGGCATTTTATTATCTGTTGTAGCTATCGCCGTTCTTAATGAATGGGATGGACGTTTGCCTGGTGAAAGTGAAGAAGCCAAAAAAACACCCTTAATTATTGCTGAAGGTGTGTACGCGCAAATTTTTGACGAAACTGGCGCCTTGGAATACGTCATTAACACCAAAGAGTTAGTTGAGAACGACTACGATTTCACTACTACTCTGACGCAACCAACGCTCGATCTCTATGATGGTGAAATGACTTGGCATATTGAGAGCGAAAACGCTTTACTCAACAATCAGAAAAAAGAGCTACAACTTTCAGGTAAGGTGCTAGCGCAACAGCAGCAAGCACAGCGCATGCGCCTCGAAACTGAACACCTCACCTACTTTTCAAAAACAGAGAAAATGCATTCAGACACGCCGGTTCGCATACAACAAGGCACTAGCACTACTACAGCAGGCGGCATGAGCGCTGACGCTAAAACAGGCATTTTAGATTTACACAAACCGGTGGAGAGCCGCTATGTTTCGGAATAAATGGCCGCACATTTTAATGGCTACATTACCCTTGTTGTTGCTCGCCAACGTGGCGACGGCTAATCCTGAAGCAGATACCATTATTACCGCTGACAGCGCACGCTTTTATCAGCACGAAGGTTGGGGCATTTACGAAGGCAATGCCGAATTAGAGCAAGGCAACCGTAAAATGACAGCGCGTACTATCAAGCTCTTCATTAACCAAAATGGCGACCTCACACGCGTGGAAGCGGAAGGCAACCCCGTTACCTTACAAGACGGCAACGATACCCATGCACGCGCCCAAAAGTTGGTTTATCAAGTTGCCAAAGACACCATCACGTTAACCAAAAACGCTTACATTAATAATGCGGGCCGCACGTTCGAGGGGGCCAGAGTGGTATATCATCTTGGCAGCCAAAACGTAGAGGCAAGCAGCCAACAGCCTGGCGAACGCGTACGCTTAGTTATTCCTGGCGAAAAGGCAAAACCATGACAAAACAATTAAAAGCCCACCATTTAGCAAAAAGTTATAAAAGCCGCCGTATTATTGAAGATGTGTCCTTGGCGGTAAGCCCAGGCCAGGTGGTAGGTTTACTCGGCCCTAATGGCGCAGGTAAAACCACCTGCTTTTATATGATTGTCGGCCTTGTGCAGCCAGACGGCGGCTACGTAACCATTGGTGACGAAGATATTACCGCTCTACCCATGCATGGCCGTGCTAAGCGTGGCATTGGTTATTTACCCCAAGAAGCCAGTATTTTTCGCCGTCTTTCTGTGGCCGATAACATCATGGCTATTTTGCAAACACGCAAAGACCTCTCTAAGCAACAGCGCGAAGAAGAACGCGACAAACTGCTTGAAGAATTCAGTATTACCCACATTCGCGACAGCCTCGGCATGAGCTTATCGGGTGGTGAGCGACGCCGTGCAGAAATTGCTCGTGGCTTAGCTACTGACCCCTCCTTCATTTTGCTTGATGAACCATTCGCCGGGGTAGACCCTATCTCGGTTAACGATATCAAGAGCGTTATTCGTCACTTAAGCGAACGCAACATTGGTGTTCTAATTACCGACCACAACGTGCGCGAGACGTTAGACATCTGCGATACTGCTTACATTGTGAGTGCCGGCCATATTATTGCCGCTGGCGATGCCGACACCATCTTATCGAACCAACAAGTGCGCGATGTTTACTTAGGCGCCGACTTCCGCTTATAAAACGCCCGGCTAATAGGCTGCATCTATTAGCCGCACGTGCATTTCTCACCTTCTTACATCTTATTTTTTTAGCTACTACCCAAGAACGTTTCTTCATGCCATGATGAGGGCACAAGGTTTGCTTGATGCCGACCTCCTCAAACCTAAGTTGAACCAGTGAGTGTCGGCCAGAAGCCTTGGCGTGTTTAGGTAGCCATTCCTAACACACTCTTAGCGCACCCAAAACCATACATAATAAATGGGGCGCTAATTCTTATAAGACTAAGAGGAGTCAGCTATGCAAATTCAGGTAGTAGGTCGCCACATCAATGTTACTGATGCACTGCGCAGTTATGTTAACGACAAGTTTGCCCGTATTGACCGCCACACTGACGACATCACCAGTGTGAAAGTTACCCTTTCCCCTGAGCCCAACTCCCATAAGGCTGAATCTGCTATTCGTGTTGCAGGTGGCGAGCTTTTTGCCTCCGCCGAAGCTCACGATATGTATGCCGCCATTGATTTACTGATAGATAAAATGGATAGGCAAGTTCGCAAACATAAGAGTAAGATCATTAGCCGTAACCAAGGCAACTAACCCAAAGGTAACAAGGCTAACAATGCGAATGCGAGATCTTTTAACCCCTGAAAACACTTTTCATCACGTGCCAGGCGTTAACAAAAAACGTTTGCTAGAAGACATCGCGGAAAGAATCACCGCTATCCATAGTGAACTCAACACAGACACGGTATTCGAATCCTTGTTAGCTCGAGAACGATTAGGCTCAACTGGCATTGGGGAAGGCATCGCCCTTCCCCACTGTCGTTTAGACGCTTGCACTCAACCCATGGCTTTACTGATTACTTTAGATGAAGCCATCGATTTTGAAGCCTCCGACAACCAGCCCGTGGACATCGCCTTTATGCTGATTGTTCCCAATACGGACCCTGAGCAGCACTTTAATACGCTCAGCTACATCGCCAACCTATTTGGCCAAAGCGAGTACCGTAAAGCGTTACGCAATGCAGCCTCTGCAAAAGAGTTATTTGAGCAAGCCGTTAATTCACGCATTGAACTAGAACTCATTTCATAGCATCAGCAGGTAGGTTTAATGAAGTTATTGATTGTAAGTGGCCGCTCAGGCTCTGGAAAAACCACAGCCTTACAAGCCTTAGAAGACCAGGGCTTTTATTGTGTCGACAACCTTCCCTTGGGGTTGCTGCCCGCTTTAGCCGAGCAACTGCTCACCGAGCTACCCAATGAACTGAAAAACGTTGCAGTGGGTATTGATGCGCGCAACGTGCGTGAACAGCTACCTAAATTCACTGCCATTTTGGCAAAAATAGAAAACCCAGACATTCAGCACGAAACCATTTTCCTTGATGCTGATAACGAAACTTTGCTGAAGCGTTTTAGCTCCACTCGCCGCCGTCACCCGCTAAGTAATCGCAACATGTCGCTTTATGAAGCCATTGTGCATGAAGCAGAATTACTCAGTAATATCCGCGAAACGGCGGACCTCGTTATCGACACTAGCCGCTTGGCCCCCCACACCCTGCGCAACAAAGTACGTGAGCGCGTGGTGCAACGCACTGAAAACCTATCAATCCTAATTCAATCTTTTGGTTTTAAGCATGGCGTGCCCACCGATGCAGATTTAGTGTTTGATGTGCGCATGCTGCCAAACCCTTATTGGGATGCTTCCTTGCGCCCCTACAGTGGCTGCGACCAGCCGGTGATAGATTTTCTCCACGCACAAAAAGCCACCGCTGGCATTTTAAATGACATTGAGCATTTGCTGCTCAACTGGCTGCCGCGCTACGAAGAAAATGACCGCAGCTATATCACCGTGGCCATTGGCTGCACAGGTGGTCAGCATAGGTCTGTGTTTGCCGTGGAGAACATTGCCAAGCGGCTCCACCAACATAATTGGCCCGCTCAGGTGCGCCACCTCAATATGGTTAAGCATTCTGCTGAGGAATAACCCTCAGCAGAATATAAGCATTACTGCCCTGCGATGGTCATCGGCGACATTAATATGCTTCCTGTTTGAATGCCGCCTCTTTTATCCACATCGTGCCCTACTGCTTGGATGCCCAACAGCATATCAGTAAGGTTGCCCGCAATAGTGAACTCTTCAATGGGATGGCTAATCACTCCATTCTCCACCCAAAAACCAGCGGCACCACGAGAATAATCACCCGTCACAATATTTACGCCCTGCCCCATTACTTCCGTCACGAGCACACCTGTGCCCATGCGTTGGCATAACTCCGCTAAAGACGCATCACCCGCAGGCATCACTAAATTACGCACACCACCGCCGTTACCAGTTGGCTGCATACCGAGGCGACGTGCTGAATACAGGCTCAACGCATATTGAGTTAGCACTCCATCCTCAACAAAATTTTGCGCCCGCGTTGGCAAACCATCACTGTCAAACGGTGCAGAAGCCGCCCCTTGCTTAATATGTGGCTGCTCGCCCAAGGTAACCCACTCAGGCATCACGGTGGTGCCAAGGCGATCGAGCAAAAAGCTCGCCTTACGGTATAGCGCGGCACCGCTAATGGCCCTTACCAAGTGACCAAGCACTCCTTTCGCCACATCGGCCGCAAACAAAACGGGCCATTGCCCCGTGGCAGGACGTTGCGCCCCCAAACGCGCCAATGTGCGGCGTGCCGCTTCGGCACCTATAGCTTCAGGCGCCATTAATTCACTTGGTACACGATGGCTATCGTAATAATAATCGCGCTGCATTTGGCCATCTTGCTCTGCCACTAACACACAAGAAAGCCCGTGCCGCGAGCTGTTGTAAGCCGCCACAAAGCCTTCGCTATTACCATAAGCTCGCGTACTCATGTTGACGCTTACCTGCGCACCTTCAGAGTTCACAATGCGCGCATCTTGCCGCCCCGCTTCTTCACACTGCAGTGCTATCGCGATAGCTTGTTCTGGCGTAATGGCCCATTCGTGGCATAAATCTAAATCGGGTAAGGCATTGGCATCTGCCAACTGCTCTGGGTGCGCCAAACCACTGGCTTCATCTGCCCCGGTATGCTTAGCAATGGCGAGCGCTGCAGCCACTGTTTCGCGAATGCTTTCAGGCGATGTGTCCGTGCTACTGGCTGAACCCGAACACTGGTCTAAATAAACCGTTAGCGATACGCCGCGGTCGCGATGGAATTCAAGCGTTTCCACTTCACCTAAGCGCACGCCCGCAGATAAACCAATACCTTGCCCAATATTTACCTCTGCCGCAGTCGCACCTTGGCGCTGTGCTTCTGCTAGAATACTCTCCACTTGTTGCTTAAGCTGGCCGAGCTCCGCCTGTGAGGGCGCAGCCATGGTGCCGTTAGCAGCAACGGTGTGCTTTTTATTTGTCATGTAACGCCTATTCCTATTCTTTATTTCCGACCCTTACGAAGGGCTTATTTATGAACGATGATTTTGACAACACGCAAAGCAGAAGCGCTTTTAAACGCGAAGCAACCGCCTTACAAGAACTTGGTATTAAGCTCATGGCGCTTACGCCGGAGCAATTAGCGCGCCTGCCTCTTAATGATTCGTTGCAGGCTGGCCTTGATGAAGCACGCCGCATTCGTTCTCATGAGGCGCGACGCCGGCATGCTTCTTACATTGGCCGCTTAGTGCGCGAAACAGACCACTACCACATCGAAGACGCACTGGCTGCTTTAACTGATCCGCTGCGCCAGCAACGCCTACAAAAATGGATCCAACGTGTAGAAGAAGATGCCGAGGAGCTGCCCACAGTGTTTAACGAGATCATGGACACTTACCCCCATGGTAACCGCCAACAACTGCGCCAGCTGCTACGCCACCTTATCAACGCAACGCCTGCTGCCGGAGCAGATACCAGCAAGGCCGAGCGTGATAAACACAAACACGAAAGGCGCCGCTTACACCAATACCTGCACGAGCTAGATCAGCAGGCGCCTCTTTACTAATCTCAGTTCTTGCACCGCCTAAGAGGCGGTGCCGCCCACTGTTAAGGCATCTACACGCAAGGTAGGCTGCCCTACGCCAACGGGTACCGACTGGCCATCTTTGCCACATACACCAACACCAGAATCCAACGCTAAATCGTTGCCCACCATGGAAATAGCGCGCATCACTTCAGCGCCGCTGCCCATTAACGTTGCGCCTTTTACTGGATATTGGATCTTACCGTTTTCAACCCAATAAGCTTCGCTTGTGGAAAACACAAAACGCCCAGAAGTAATATCCACTTGGCCACCGCCAAAGTTAACGGCATAGAGGCCCTTATCCAAAGACGCCAAAATTTCTTCCGGTTCAGATTCCCCGGGCAACATATAGGTATTTGTCATGCGCGGCATGGGCAAGTACGAATAAGATTCGCGCCGGCCATTGCCTGTAACAGCATTGCCACTCAAACGGGCATTGTGCTTGTCTTGCATGTACTTCACTAAACGCCCATTTTCAATCAGTGTGTTCACTGCCGTGGGGGTTCCTTCGTCATCAATGGTCAACGAGCCTCGGCGGCCTGCCATGGTGCCGTCATCAACAACAGTACACAGGGGCGACGCCACCATTTCACCCATTTGGCGCGCATATACGGAGGTGCCTTTGCGGTTGAAATCACCTTCTAAGCCGTGCCCCACGGCTTCATGCAAAAGCACACCGGGCCAACCTGCACCCAACACTACTGGGAACACACCAGCGGGCGCTTGCTGCGCATCTAAATTAACAAGTGCCAAGCGCACTGCTTCATGCACCCAAGCCTCTGCACGCCCTTCAGCTAGCAGCCAATCATAGGCAACGCGCCCGCCGCCACCTGAGCTGCCGCTTTCACGGCGGCCGTTACGCTCTGCCACTACCGACACGTTTAATCTTACTAAGGGCCGCACATCAGCACCAAAAGTGCCATCGGTGGCCGCCACTAAAATAGTATCGTGCACAGCAGACAATGATACGGATACTTCAGCAACAGCAGGATCGATGGAACGCGCTAAGCGGTCTAAACGTTGTAATAAAGCCACCTTCTGCTCTGCATCCCACCCTGTAATAGGGTCTGCAGCACTGTACAGCGGTTGTATACGCTGAGCGGTTAAGGCGGGCACAGTGCCCGACTGCCCCTGGCGCACAATACCGCCAGCTGCCGCAGCCACTTTAGTGAGGGCAGCCATAGAAAGCTCATCCGTGTAAGCAAAACCTGTTTGCTCGCCACTCACCACTCTTATGCCTGCGCCACGCTCTAAATTAAAGCTCGCATTGCGCACAATGCCATTTTCTAACACCCAGCCTTCATGCCGGCTATGCTGCATGAACACATCAGCAAAATCTGTTTGTGGGCCAGCCACCGAGCTAAGCAATTTCTCCAATGACGATCTTGATAACGCTTCGGGTGCCAATAACACCGCTTCTGCTTGCTGCATCAAGGAATCAGACACTTCCTAGTACTCCCACATTAGTGTTTCACTCAACGCTCATATTGTGAGCGTTTGCGTTTATAAATGCCGTTCACATCGTCTACCTTGGGGTTCTGCCAAGGCCCTGTTACTTGGTATTCCATTGAGGTTATTTTTTCTAAACGACTGCCCCACAAGCGCTCTATAACAAAAGCGCCGGCACACACCGCCGGCCCAGCTAAACAACCCGCATAAAGATTACTAGATAAAGGCAAGGTAACTTCTACCCCGCTATCTAGCTCACCTGTTTCTAAATTCAGTTGCCCCGCCACACTAAACTCGGCTGATGGCGATACCAGGCGCAAACTGGTTGTGCTGAGCAATGGGCCCGCCAAACGATAATCGCCGCTTAACTTATCAACCACTAACCCTTTTTGCACCACATCAGAGAAATCTAACCGTAGGCGACGCCCTAGCGTATGCCCCACATTCAACACGCCAAGCATACGTAAAGCAGATGTATGTTTACTACTATCTGGCAAATAAGCGTTCTCTGCTTTAATGCTAGCCTTGCCGTAAAGCTTACGATAATCAAACGCAGTTGGGTTCCCTAGCCAACGGGCTTGTAGTGTGATGCCTCCTTTTTCACCCTCTAAGAAACCTTTCAACCCTACACTCGCTAACGTGTCTTCAAGCCGATGGCTGTTTACTACAGCATCAATATTGGTTTCTTCCTGTGTGCCACTTTGCTGCAGCCAAGTCATTTCGCCTGTGAGCTTAGTACCTTGCCAACGCCCTTGCAGAGCAGAGAAGCGAGTACCGTACTGGTATGGCCGCAGCTGCGCTTGCCAGCTACCAAGGTTTTTACCTTGCAGCAGCGCTCTACCTACGCGCACATCTGCGATGGGGAGTTGATGTGCTGTAATGCCTGCTTTGCCTGTTTTCTGCTGATCAAATACGCCAATGGAATGAGTGCGGTTATTGAAGGGCCAACGAATTTCTTCCACATTAGCCGTTAAGGGCCGTTCACCACGTAATTGATAGCCCTTAGGCAACCACAGTTCACCCGTAATATTTTCACTACGCAACCGTATATCCCAAGCATCCCGTGTTTCTTTAACACCTAGCTTGGCTTTTCCCACGTCGCCCACATCGCCTAAGCGTAAATTATTAATGGCCAAATCAGCCTGTAGGGTAGGCCATGCTGAAACCGTGCCTTGTTTATTAGCCGCCTGCAGCACTTTCGCCCACTCCGTTACATTCAACGTTTCGATAGCGCCATCTAACACAAAACCTGAGGTTGGCAACACAGCGCTGGCACCGCCTAAACGCACATTGCCACGCTCTAGCCCGCCTTCTACTAACGCAAACTCGCCTTGCAACATTTTTTGGGCGCGCACTTGCAAGTGTTGGCGTTGAGGGCTTTGCTTGCGCCAAGACACATTAAGGGGAAGCTTTAGGTACGCTGGTTTTTTAAATGGCGCCGGTAACAGCAATTCTGTGCCCTGCATATCGGAAAACAACCGCCAAGCCACCTGGTGGTTTTTCCGACGAGGAACAGTGAGCGAGAACTGATAAGGCAAAGTGCCACGCACATACTGAAGCCAAGGTTGCTGCTGCCAACGTTGTAAGGCGGCAATACTGGTTGCACCGGCAAACGTAACGTGGGTGAGATCGCGGTTGCTAGTGGCGCGGCCCGTTATGGGCTCTCCTAACAGTACACCTGTAAAGCTATCAGACCGAAAGCCCTCAACAAGGCCAAAAGCCCCATCACCGGTAAGCCCAGTGACGGCTAAGTTGAGTGTTGGCGAGCGCATCGTAGCGTTTGCAAAATGCCCCTGCACACCTACCTCTAATTTAGGGGCTTGAGGATGCAAGGGTATTTTCAGCGCTAACTCACCCTCTGTGGTGCCTTGGCTAAACTCCCATTCTGCCATTTGTGATGGAATATGACGCTTAATGGGCGTGTCATTAAACAACTGGTTTAAGCTGTTTATACCGCCCTGAAAGTGCCCGCGTGCAGATAAAGCTGTGGGAATATCACGGCTGCCTTGGATATCCAGCGCCACAGCAGAAAGGGCTTGCCCTAGGTACTGCGCAGTTAAATCATTGCCCACCACTTCAATACCTTGTGGGGTAATAGCCACACGTACCAACCCTCCCACTTGTTGAAAGTGAGGCCAGCCCCGCGCCACATTAAGCTCTGTATTCAGCACATCAAAATACATGATGAAATCGCGTTCCATGGGGACCCCATCCACAGCACGAATGGCACCATCATATGAAAAGGTGCCGATGGGCAAATGCCCGTCGATAAACGCATGGGCTAGCCAATCACTGACTGTTGGTGGCAATTTTTTCAGGGGTATATAACGTGCTGCTGCCGCCACTTTTGCGGCACTTATTTCGCCCTCAAGTTGCAATTGCGGCAATGCTTCTTGGGGCCACAAGAGCTTAAAGGAGGCTTCACCTGCTGCCACGTCTTCGTTAGTTAGCTTTACTAAGCCCGAGGTTAACTGCCAGCCTTCTTCGTTTTTTTGCCACGCTATTGGCGCCTTCACATTGGCTAGCAGCGTTTCAGAAAACACTGCGGGCAACGTAAGCGTAACCGCCTCATGCTCCACAAAAAGCAGCCCTTTACTTTCTGTGCCTGCCAACCAACCGCTAACCCCGGCAACACTAACGGGCCCTTCTTCATCGCCTGCTGCCACTTCGGTAAAACGGGCGCTTAAGGCCGTGGGCATGTACCCCTTACCTTCTAGTGCAAATTGGTTGATATAGCCTTGTGGATTCAAGGCAAAAAATTGATGCGCCACAGCCGGCAAAGTAAATGGCCATGCCTTGCCATGGCGCGCTAAGCCACTCACCGACACATTCGAGCCCCGCAATGACCATGCTACTTCACCGTCTTCTTTTTCGTGCTTGGTTTTCAAAGAAACAGGGCCGACATTAAAATCGCCCCCTTTTTCGCTGTGCCCGCGTAAATGCCCAAGCTGAGCGGTATATCCTTGCTCATCACGCTTCGTGGCCAACAAGAAAGAGGCGTTATCAAGCAACCATTCGCCCTCTTGTTCTTGATGCCGCACACTAAATTGCCCGTCTGTTAGTGCTGCCACCACATTAGCTGTGCCTTTAGATTGAAGTGCGCCCCATAGTTCAAGGGCACCACTCACACGAAAAGGCACGTATCCTTGCACCCATTGTGACGGCAACCAACGTTCTAAGTATTCGCCTTGCAAACGGGTGTAGGCAGCTCCTTGCAGCTCATGCCATCGAGTAGCGGGGTTATCTAACCTCAACCTAACATCAAAGCTCAGCGGCTCATCTACTGCGTTAAACGAGGCTGCAAAATGGCGTTTGCCTCTTTTCTTAACGAGCGCCACGGTTAAATCATGGGTTTCTAAAGCAGGCACATCGGGCAACTCAAAGCGCACGCGTATATTCTCGAGCAAAATGCTTTGCTGCCCATAAGCAAGTTCAAGTAGCGCTAATAGATCCTCTGGGGTGGCTACCGCTTCGTGCTCTTGTGCGCTCCAACCGCGCAACCGTACTTGCCCTGTGGCATCCATTATTAAATGAATATCGGCGCCACTCAGCCATACCTGTTTCGCTCTGAGCTTGAAGCTTAGTAAAGAGCGCCACCAATCCACCGTTAATTTTGCATGCTGAATCACTAGGGGCGCTTTGCCTTCATCATGCGTTTGCACCGTCAGCCCGTGCACAACAAAAACGGGGTAAAAACCCTCTACTCGCCCTTCTAAGGACTTAATACTAACCTTGGCGCCCACCTCTTCAGACAAATACTGTTCGGCATACAGCTGCACTTCGGGCATCCACTGCATGGCATAACGAGCACCCGCTGCAAACAGCAATAGGGCAACCATGGCAGTAAGGCTGATCCACCAGAAAAGCTTCTTTGTGAAGTGCTTAGAAGAAGGGGGGGAAGTTAAGGATTGTTTTGCCAAATAGGTACTCCTGCACGCTCTAGCATGTGCGCTGTCTCTGCTAGCGGAAGCCCTACTACTGTGCTATAGCAACCTGTAATGCCCGATATAAGTGCAGCGCCATAACCTTGAATACCATAGGCACCCGCTTTATCGAAAGGTTCCCCTGTGGCGATATAACGAGCGATATCCTCTGCTGAAAGAGGACGCATAGTGACATCAGTGACACTTACGAATGCTTCGCACCCTGCTTCGCCACAAAGGGCAACCCCGGTTAACACTTGATGGGCCGTGCCCGATAAAAAGCTTAGTATTTCCTTTGCGTGTTGAGCATCTGTGGGCTTGCCCAACAATTGATCTTGATACATCACCACAGTATCTGCTCCGAGCACACACGCTTCATCCTGTGTTGTGAGTGCGCGCCAGCCTGCTTGTGCTTTTTCTAGCGCCAACCGTTGCACGTAATCCGCGCCATGCTCACCAGGCAGCGGTGTTTCGTCAATATCAGGCGCAGACATTAACGTAAAAGGCACCCCTATTTGGGTTAGCAGCTCGCGCCGACGCGGCGAGCCAGAAGCTAAAAACAGTTGCATTAACGTACTCCAAACCGCAGCTGCAACCAGCGTAACAACAGCAACACTGGCCGCCAAAAAATGGCGGAAGCTAGCACAGGCAACAGCGTCAACATGGGTGACACAGTGTTTTGGCCTAAAAATATTTTCAACAAATAAGCACAATATTGGGCAATGCCTAGCAATAAAAACACCACTGCTGATTGCTGCAAAGGGTTCTGCACCCGTAATCGTTTATAGCTTGCCAAGGTTAAATAAGCCAATAAAGCGTAGGCCAAACCATTAACACCGATAATATTATTGAGTAGTACGTCGGAGAAAACCCCTACGCAAAAACCCATAAACACACCAAACCTCGCTGGCAAAGCTAGTACCCAGAACACCACTAACATCGCCAAAAACATGGGCCTACCCATCATGGCAGCTTCTGGCAAAGGCAACACTTGCAGCACCGCTGCAATATAAAAACTAAAAATAATGGTGAGGTTGCCAGAACTGTAATGCAGCCGTTCATTCATCAATGCTGCCCTCCATCTCTTCAGAAGACACCAGCAGAACATGCGTTACTTTCTCGATGTGGGCTTCAGGCGCAGCAAACACGGTTATAAAGGGTGAGCCCGTATCGCGACGCAAGCTAGCCACCCGTGCAACGGGATACCCTGCCGGATAGCGCTTATCAAGCCCTGTGCTCACTAATAAATCACCTTCTCTGATATCGGCTGTGCTGGGCACATAGAGCAAGCGCAATTGGTCGGCTTTACCACTGCCACTTAAAATGGCACGCACGCCACTACGATTAACTTGCACAGACAAAGCATGGCTCGCATCGGTAATTAACAACACCCTAGAGGTATAAGGGCCTACTTCCACCACTTGCCCCAACAACCCTTCCGCGTCTAATACTGCTTGGCCACGATATACGTTATCTCGTGACCCTTTGTTTATCACGAGTTCTTGACGGCTAATATCTGGGTCGATACCAATAATTTGTGCGGCGAGCACATTGGTTTCTAGTTTTGCAGCAGAATTCAACAACTGGTGTAAACGTACATTTTCAGCTTCTAGAGTGGCAAATTTTTGCACCCGTTGCTGCAACACAAGTAACTGCCGCCGCATCATCGTATTTTCAGCTAATAGCTCAGTGCGGCTTTTAGTTTGCTCGGTGGTCCAGTTATAAGCCCCGCTAGGTAGGTGGGCCACGTAGTGGATGGGCGTCATGAGGTAGGAAGCTAAATGGCGCGGCTTTTCTAGGTGCGCCGTGCGTAAATCGGCAAACATGAAGGCACAACTCACCAAGGCCACCAACAAAAGCCGGTAGCCAGGTTTAGGTGCACTGGAAAATAAGCGTTTAATAAGTGGCCTCCAAGGGCTGATTGGACGCCCAAAAGAAAAGGCCTCTAACCGTTGTTAAAGGCCCACAACTTTAGCTTAAGGCTAAACCTTCCATACCACGAGAGTCGATCAACTCAAGCGCGCGGCCACCACCTCTTGCCACACAGGTTAGTGGATCATCCGCCACCACCACTGGCAAGCCAGTTTCTTCGCTGAGCAGGCGATCTATACCGCGCAACAAAGCACCACCGCCTGTTACTACTAACCCACGTTCGGCAATATCGGACGCTAATTCAGGAGGCGACGCTTCTAGCGCGTTACGCACCGCGTTAACGATACTGGATAATGGATCTTGCAAGGCGGTAAGGATTTCTTCGCTATTAAGCGTGAAACCACGTGGAATACCTTCAGCCAGATTACGACCACGCACATCAATTTCGCGAATTTCATCTTCTAGGTAGGCAGTACCGATTTCTTGCTTAATACGCTCTGCAGTGGCTTCACCGATTAAACTGCCATATTCCTTGCGCACAAAGCTAACAATGGCTTCGTCGAAACGGTCGCCACCTACACGAACGGATTCTGCGTAAACAATGCCGTTTAAAGAAATAATAGCAATTTCAGTGGTGCCACCACCGATATCTACCACCATGGAGCCGTGCGCTTCGTCCACAGGTAAGCCTGCACCGATAGCCGCCGCCATGGGCTCTTCAATTAAAAACACTTCACGCGCGCCAGCACCGTAAGCGGAATCTTGAATGGCACGTCGCTCTACTTGCGTGGATTTACAAGGAATGCACACTAATACACGTGGCGCAGGCGGGAAGAAACTTCCTTCATGCACGCGACGAATAAAATAGTGCAGCATTTTTTCTGTGATTTCGAAATCTGCAATCACACCATCTTTCATGGGCCTAATGGCGGTGATATTGCCTGGGGTACGCCCAAGCATGCGTTTTGCGTCGCCGCCTACTGCTGCAACGCTCTTTTGTGCGCCATGGTTACGAATAGCAACTACAGAAGGTTCGTCAAGGACAATGCCCCGACCACGAACATAAATAATGGTATTCGCCGTACCTAGGTCAATGGATAAATCGGTGGAGAACATCCCCCGGATTCGCTTAATCAAAGACATTCTAGTCGGTTTCCTAAATGTTTGGTGCGCTATAGAGATCGCCGCTGTGCTAATAAACACCAATTTTTAACACTGGGCAGTAAGGCAGTAGTTCAAAAGGTGAGCACCTACCGGCCAAAAAACACGCTCATGCGGCAATGATAGTTAGAACGCGCAACTCTAACAACGCTTGCCCCTTGGGGCAAGCGATTAAGCTGCTTTTAGCTCCCTATCTGCTAGCCCTAGAGCCATGATTTATGCTATTTTACAGGCCGTTTTCGCAAGTTTTTTCTTGATTGGCTGTCATTTTCACTTGCACAGCCTTACTTGCACTCTGCCATGGAGAACAAAATTTCATGTTATTAACCCAAGAAGACCTAGCACGTTTAGCTGAGTTCTCGCAACTCGAGCTAGCCACTGTAGGCACCGACACCACCCTTGCACATTTACAACAACTCATCGATGTGGTGGACACTCTATCCACTATCGATACCGGTGACACGCAACCCCTTTTGCATTTGTTCGACCCTTCGCAACCCCTACGAGAAGATGTTGTCACCGAGCAGGATTGCCGCGAAGACGTTATGCACCTCGCTGCAAACACCGCCGACCACCACTATGTGGTTCCGCAAGTTATTGAAGAATAAGGAATGACCATGCATCAGAAAACCTTAACGCAATTACAGCAAGGCCTTGAGCGTGGTGATTTCAGCGCAACAGAGTTGGCCGAGCATTATCTCGCGCGTATTGAAGCACAGGACAAAACCCTCAACAGCTTCATTACCGTTACCGCAGAAGTGGCTTTAGCCCAAGCAAAAGCCGCCGATAAAGCGAGAGCGGCAGGCCAAGCAGGCCCTCTTACCGGCCTTCCCATTGCTCACAAAGACATGTTCTGCACCAAGAACATTCGCACTTCGAGCGCTTCACGCATGCTCGATAATTTCTTACCTCCTTACGACGCCACAGTGGTGGAGCGTTTACAGCAAGCCGGTATGGTGATGCTCGGCAAAACCAATATGGATGAGCTCGCCATGGGTTCTTCCAGTGAAACCAGTTTTTATGGGCCAGTAAAAAACCCATGGGATACAGAACGCGTACCTGGTGGCTCTTCTGGCGGCTCTGCTGCAGCAGTAGCGGCTCGCTTAACACCGGCTGCCACTGGTTCAGACACGGGCGGCTCCATTCGTCAGCCCTCTGCTTTAACCGGCATAACCGGCTTAAAGCCCACCTATGGGCGCATTTCTCGTTGGGGCATGGTGGCGCTAGCCTCAAGCCTCGACCATGCGGGCCCCATGGCCACCACTGCAGCTGACTGTGCTTTATTGCTCGGCGCTATGGCTGGCCACGATGAAAAAGATGGCACCAGCGCCACTCAAGCGGTGCCCGATTACACTGCTGCATTAACGCAACCCATTAGCGGCTTACGCATTGGCGTTCCTGAGCAACTTTTCTCGGCAGCTCTTTCTGACGAAGTGGCCACTCCCGTACGTGCTGCGCTAGCGGCACTCGAAGCGCAAGGCGCCACCATTGTGGACATTTCGCTGCCCTGTTTAGAGTGGGTTATCCCCACCTACACGGCGTTGGTGGCGGCAGAAGCGGCCTCTAACTTAGCGCGCCTTGACGGCGTGCGTTTTGGCCATCAGTGCGACAACCCGAAAGACATCGAAGACCTTTACCGCCGTAGCCGCAGCGAAGGCTTTGGCCTCAATGTGCAAGAGCGAATCCTACTCGGTAACTTCATGCTCTCCACCAAGGGGTATGACAAGTACTACGTGCAAGCACAAAAAGTGCGCCGCATGATTGCCGATGCCTTTAACAATGCCCTTAACGACGTGGATGTTATTTTTGGGCCCACCACCCCCACCACCGCCTTCCCCTTTGCTGATAAAGAAGGGCCTGTGGCCATGAATTTATCAGACACTTACACCATTGGCGCCAACTTGGCTGGGTTGCCTGCACTGTCTCTACCTGTAGGCTTCTCACAAGGTTTACCCGTGGGGGCGCAGCTTATCGGACGCGCCTTTGATGAAGCCCGTTTGCTGCAAGTGGCTCACCAATATCAGCAACATACCGATTGGCATACACAACAACCTACTGCTATGGGAGATGCATAAATGAACTCGTGGGAAACCGTTATTGGCCTTGAGGTTCACGTGCAACTCACCACTGCCTCAAAAATATTTTCTGCTGCCAGCACCGCTTTTGGTGCCGAACCAAACAGCCAAGCCAGCCTGATTGATTTGGGCATGCCAGGCACCATCGCTAGCGTTAACAAAGGCGCTATTGAGCAAGCGATTAAATTCGGCCTCGCTGTGGGCGCAGACATCAACAAACGCTCAGTATTTGAGCGCAAACACTATTTCTACCCTGATTCGCCAAAAGGCTACCAAACCACACAAAACGACGAACCCATTGTGGTGGGTGGCGGCATCGACATTGAGCTCAGCAATGGCGAACGAAAAACCATTCGCATTCACCATGCTCACTTAGAAGAAGACGCAGGCAAATCTAGCCACGAAGGCTTTCATGGCCAATCGGGCATCGATTTAAACCGAGCGGGCACTCCTTTAATTGAAGTAGTCACCGAGCCCGACATGCGTTCTGCGGAAGAAGCGGTGGCTTTTGCGCGCTCGTTGTACAGCATTGTTACTACCCTTGGCGTGTGCGACGGTAAAATGGCGCAAGGCTCTTTACGCTTCGACGTTAACGTGTCGGCACGCAAAAAAGGCACCGAAACCCTAGGCGTGCGTACGGAAACAAAAAACCTCAACTCCTTCCGCTTTATGGAAGCGTGTATTAAGCAAGAGGTAGAGCGCCAAATCGACATCTTGGAAGATGGCGGCGAAGTTATTCAGGAAACACGCTTATACAATGGCGACACGCACACTGCACGCTCCATGCGTGTGAAAGAAGATGCTGACGATTACCGCTATTTCCCGTGCCCAGATATCGCCCCCGTTAATGTAACAGAGGCACAAATCCAAGCACTGAAAGAAGCTTTGCCTGAGCTGCCTGAAGCACGCAAAACGCGCTTTATTAGTGAGTATGAGTTATCCACTTATGATGCAGTACAACTCACTAGCGACCGTTTTACAGCTGATTATTTCGAAGCCGTTACCACCGCCTGTGGCGATGCCAAACTGGCCGCCAACTGGGTGCTCGGCGACCTCGCGGGCGCGCTCAACCAGCACAGCGTTAGCATCACCGACGCGCCAATTAGTGCAGAACAGCTAGCTCAGCTCATTAGCCGTATTAAAGATGGCACCATCTCTGGACGCATCGCGAAACAGGTGTTTGAGGCTGCGTGGGAAACCAGCAAAGACCCAGACACCATCATCGAAGAGCAAGGTTTAAAGCAAATGTCGGATTCTGGCGAGTTAGAAAAACTCGTAGATCAAGTGATTGCCGAAAACCCAGAACAAGTGGAGGCCTTCCGTGCCGCTGAAGAGCACCGCCAAAAACGTATGTTCGGCTTCTTCGTAGGCCAAACCATGCGCCTCAGCAAGGGCAAGGCCAACCCACAGCAGGTGAACGAGCTGTTGCAAGCGAAATTAAAAGGGTAAAACATGTCTGACAAAGTATTTCGTAACCGTGTCGCAGTGTCACTGAGCGATCACATCGCTCATGTGCGCATGATACGTGCCGACAAATACAACGGCTTAGATTTACCCATGCTTAAAGCACTGACGGAGGCAGCCGCTTGGCTGCGTCCGCAGCGTGAACTCAGGGCTGTCATCCTCAGTGGTGACGGCCCTGCGTTTAGCACCGGCTTAGATGTGGCGAGTGTTACCGGCCAACCCGCTCAAATGTTCCTGTCATTCTTTCCTTGGGGGCGGCGCACGAACCTGTTCCAGCAAGCCTGTTGGGCGTGGCGCAATGTGCCTGTGCCCGTGGTGGCGGTAATCCATGGCCACTGCTATGGCGGCGCTTTGCAACTGGCACTGGCCGCTGATTTCCGCTTCAGCACCCCCAACAGCAAACTTTCCATTATGGAAATAAAATGGGGTTTGGTGCCCGATATGTCTGGCACCCTTACCTTGCGCGAACTCATGCCACTGGATGTGGCCAAAAAACTAGCCATGACAGGAGAAGTGATTAGCGCAGAAGAAGCCTTAAAGTGGCAACTCATCACAGAAGTGCATGAAGACCCCATGGCTGCTGCAGAAGCCCTATGCGCTACCTTGGTGGAGAAATCTCCCGATGCCCTTGGCACAATTAAAGTACTGTTCCAAAAGAACTGGGTGAGCACACCTAAGCGCGCCCTAGCACGAGAGCGTTTAGCACAACTGCGTGTGCTGCTTAACAGCAACCAACGCCGTGCCGCCAAAGCAGCCTTAAAGAAAAGCGTGGCGGAATTTAAACCACGTAAACTGCCGTTTTAACTTCCACCCTACAAAGGGCTGCCGCCACAGTGTAGCCCTTTGATATACCTTGCTACTCACAGAACATTCGGTGCACACTAAGAGCCTTACTTATCTTTACACCGAGGACGCTCTGATTGGCCATGCACCCCACTTTCGTTAATTTTCTTAAACTCGCGTGCTTAACGCTGTTACTAACGTTGGCGAGTGCGCCCCTGCAAGCCACTACCTTAGCCCACATAGAGCAACAGCTAGAAAACCTCGCCCAAGAAGACACCGAAGAAGCTCAAAAAAAACGAGAGCTGTGGCAGAAAAACAAAGATTTACTACAACAAAAAACACAATTAGCGCAGCAGCTAAGCACCCTCGAACAGGCCCAACAAAGCGCCACAACAGATGCACTCAAACTTGAACAACAGCTTGCAAACAGCAGCTATATAGCGCCCGACTTCAAGCACCTTACCCTTGCCGAACAAAAAGTGGCGCTTACAGACGCTTATACACAACTCAACGCACTGCAAGACGAACTCCAGCAAGCGGAGATTAACTTTTCCAACACGCAAACCCTGCCTGAACGAAACCAGCGCCGCATTGCAGACACCCTAAAGCTTTTAGAGGATGCTAAGGCACAGCTAGCCACTTTAGACAGTAGCC
>Ga0079226_10000073_pt1 | contig 58893 bp, 59 predicted proteins | sample Poulit2014_FD_76345 | JGI IMG/M metagenome (GOLD analysis project Ga0079226, IMG submission 76345) | Agricultural soil microbial communities from Georgia to study Nitrogen management - Poultry litter 2014 | ecosystem: Environmental > Terrestrial > Soil > Agricultural land | place: USA: Georgia...
CCCGCAGTGTCCGGCTCTGGTAGGTACGAGCGTATCTGAGCCGGTCACCGATCGCCTCGCGCAACAGGACGGTCATCTCACGCGCCTCCTTTCGGCTAACTCCACGGTACCCAGAACATGACGGGACACGCACGCACCGGTCCGGCCTTCCGCCAGACGCGAACGCCACACACCGGCCGGTTGTTCCCGAATGCGCGACATCGCGGCATCACAACCTTTCACGCCCCGGCAACGTGCTCGAGCAACACTTCGATCGCAGCGTGCGCGGTGTGCTCCCGCACCTCGCTACGCTCGCCCGGCAGGTGCAGCGACCGGCTGGTGACCATGCCGGGTCCCGCAACCCCGATGTGCACCGTGCCCGCAGCACTGTCGCCCTGCGCCCCGGGCCCCGCCACACCGGTCAATCCCACTCCACATACCGCCTCACACCGGCTACGAGCGCCCTGGGCGAGTTGCCGGGCAACAGCGGGATGAACCGGGCCGTGTTCGGCGAGCAGGGCGTCATCGACCCCGGCCAACGAGCACTTCAGGTCGGTGGCATACACGATCAGCCCACCGCGCACCACCGAACTGGCCCCGGGAACATCGGTCAGTGTGGCGCACAGCAACCCGGCCGTCAGCGACTCCGCGGTGGCAACCGTTTCCGCACGATCCGCCAGCACAGCAAGCAGTTCGCCCGCTGTGGAAGTCGGTGACCGCTGTTGCGAGTTCATCCCGTCACGACTCCACGCTCTCGGCACGTGCCCTCGTTCGCAGACGAAGCGCCCGGATCAGATAGTCGAGTCCGGTACCCACCGTCAGCGCCAGGGCGATCCCGATCAGAACCCAGCGTGCCGGGTCGACCGCGGAGGGGAACGGGATCAGGTACGCCACGATCGCCACGATCTGTGCGAACGTCTTCGCCTTGCCTCCCCGGCTCGCCGGGATCACACCGTGGCGGATTACCCAGAAGCGCAACACGGTCACCCCGAGCTCGCGCGCGGCGATCGTCGCGGTGATCCACCAGGGCAGCTCGCCCAGCATGCTCAAACCGACCAGCGCCGCCCCGATGAGTGCCTTGTCAGCGATCGGGTCGACGATCTTGCCGAACTCCGTGACCAATCCGTATCGGCGTGCAACCCACCCGTCGACCTGGTCGGTCATGGACGCCACCAGGAACAGGGCGGTCGCGGCAACCCGCCACGCGATCCCCTCGGACTCCGCCACGAACAACGCCAGAACGAACAGCGGCACGAGTACGAGTCGCCCCAGGGTGAGTACGTTCGCCACGTTCCAGGTGGAGGTCGTGGCACCGGTCTCGTCGGCGCTCACGATCGCGGTCCCCGTCGTCGAGAGCTCAGTGTGGCGGCAGGCACGCCAGCCAGGATACTGGCCGTGTTTCGTGAACGGAGCACCGGTCAGCATTGCATACATACCCGATGTTATGCATACTTACCCAGACCGATACATTGGTCCCGTGCCAACCGATCGTCGCCAAGCCCGTATCCGCCGCGCACACATCGCGGACGTTCCGGTGATCAAGCAACTCGTCGACGCCGACGCAGGCCAAGTGCTGCTGGAGAAGGAACTGGTCACACTGTATGAGCACGTCCAAGAATTCTGGGTCGCAGAGCTCGACGGGCAGGTCGTCGGCGCAGGAGCGTTACACGTACTCTGGGAGGATATCGCCGAACTCCGCACGATCGTGGTCGAGGGATCGCTCCGCGGCCACGGTATCGGACACGCCCTGGTGCAGCGGTTGATCGACCTCGCGCGCGAACTGGGCCTGCCCCGCGTGTTCGTTCTGACCTTCGAGACGAGCTTCTTCGCCCAACACGGCTTCACGGAGATCAGCGGGGCCCCGGTGAGTTCCGAGGTGTACGAACAGATGCGGCACTCCCGCGACACCGGGGTCTACGAGTTCCTCGACCTGCCGGCGGTCAAGCCGAACACCCTCGGCAACACCAGAATGTTGCTGTCGCTCGAGGGCTCCCCCGCACCCGCCGGCTACTGACCGCGAACGCGGCCCGACCAGGAAGACCCGGAGGTCGACTGGCACGACGACGCCCCGGCTCAGGAGTCCTCGCCCTCCTGCTGCGGAGGCTCACCACCGCGGATCATGAACAGCACGCTCTCCAACTCGTCAGGTTTGATCAACACCTCTCTGGCCTTGGACCCTTCGGACGGGCCCACCACACCCCGGGTCTCCAGCAGGTCCATCAACCTCCCCGCCTTCGCGAAACCGACACGCAGTTTCCGTTGCAGCATCGATGTGGACCCCAGTTGCGAGGTCACCACCATCTCGGCGGCCTGCAGCAGTACGTCCAGGTCCTTGCCGATATCCGGGTCGATATCCTTCTGGTCGCCTTGCTCACCCTGCTTCGCCGCGGTGACCCCCTCGGTGTACTCGGGATCCGCCTGGTTCCGGGTGTAGTCGACGACGCCGACGATCTCCTCGTCACTGACGAAACTTCCCTGCACGCGTACGGTCTTTCCCGCTCCCATGGGCAGGTAGAGCGAGTCACCCATGCCGATCAACTTCTCCGCGCCCGGCTGATCCAGAATCACTCGCGAGTCGGTCAGCGACGACGTGGCGAACGCCAGCCGGGACGGCACGTTCGTTTTGATCAGCCCGGTGACCACGTCCACCGAGGGACGCTGGGTCGCCAACACCAAGTGAATTCCGGCCGCCCGTGCCTTTTGGGTGATCCGCACGACAGCGTCCTCCACGTCCCGGGGCGCGGTCATCATCAGATCCGCCAGCTCGTCGACGATCGCCACAATGTACGGGTACGGTCGATACTCGCGTTCACTGCCGGGTGGTGTGGTGATCTCCCCGGACCGCACCTTGGCGTTGAAATCGTCGATGTGCCGAACCTTACTCGCCTGCATGTCCTGGTAGCGTTGCTCCATCTCGTCAACCACCCAGGACAATGCCGAAGCAGCCTTCTTCGGCTCGGTAATGATCGGTGTGATCAGGTGTGGAATGCCCTCGTACGGGGTCAGCTCGACCATCTTCGGGTCGATCAGGATCAGCCGGCACTCGTCCGGCGTGGCCCGCGCCAACAATGAGACCAGCATCGAGTTGACGAAACTGGACTTACCGGATCCCGTGGAACCGGCGACCAGCAAATGCGGCATCTTGGTGAGGTTCGCCGTGACGAACTGCCCCTCGATGTCCTTACCCAGTCCGATCACCAGCGGATGTGAGTCCTTGGCAGCCTCACCGGAGGACAGCACGTCGCCGAGTCGCACCATCTCGCGATCCGAGTTCGGCACCTCGATACCGACGGCGGACTTGCCCGGGATCGGTGCGAGCAACCGGACGTTGTCGGTGGCGGCCGCGTAGGCGATGTTCTTCGTCAGCGCGGTGATCTTCTCCACCTTGACGCCGGGGCCGAGCTCGACTTCGTAACGTGTGACAGTCGGCCCCCGTACGAACCCGGTGACCTGCGCGTCCAACTTGAACTCTTCGAGTACGTTGGAGATCGCCTCGATCATGTCGTCGTTGACCTTGCTCCGGGTCTTCGGCGCATCCCCGAACGTGAGCAGTTTCAGCGAGGGAAGTTCGTAGTCGCCCTCGACGGTCCGGGTCACCATCATGGTGGGTTCGTTGCTGTTCTCACCGCCCTGTTGTGCGGCGGGCACCGCGGCGGCTTCGGACTTCTTCGCCGGCACCCCCGACTTGCCGGAGGAGGCCGTTCCGGAACCACTGCCCGAACCACTGGTGACGGAATTCTCGTCCGTCACATCACTGGACTGTCTGCGGCGGGCGGGTTTGCGGGTGCGACTGTTGGCAGGGTCTCCCGCTGTGACGGCGGTGTCCGTGCCGGACTGCGCGCTCTGGTGGTCCCGCGCCTCGACCTCCTCCGGGGGCAGTCCCCAGTTCCGCAGTCGGTACGGAACATCCCGGATGGGCGTTCCGGTGAACACCAACGCTCCATAGCCCAGCGCCAGCACCAACAGCGGCGCGGCAACCCACGACGTCACACCGGTCGCGAGCAGCCCGCCGGAGAAGCGCCCCAGCCACCCACCGGCGTACATCACGCCTTCCAGGGTGGTCGGGTTCGAGCTGATCAGATGCAACAGTCCCAGCACACTCAGCAGGATCAGCCCCACGCCGATCACCATGCGGGGGCGGACCTCCGGCCTGGGCTCCGAACGCATCATCGCCACCGCACCGATCACCAGCAGGATCGGCAGTCCCATCGCCCCCGCGCCGAACACACTGCGCATGGCGATCGCCACCCACCGTCCGATCGGCCCGGCTGCCTCCCACCACACGCCGACCGCAGCGACGATCGCCAGTGCGATCAGGGCGAGCGCCGCACCGTCCCTGCGATGTTCGGCCTCGAGCTCCCTGCTGCGTCCGACGGTTCGTGCCAGCGAGCCCACACCACGGGCGGTCAGGTTCCACCCGCCACGCAGCAGGCTCCCGAGCGTCGCCTGATTCCGCTGGGGGCTCCGGCGGCTCTGCTGCGGTTTCCGACTCGCCGATGTCTTCCTGTTCTGTTGCGGCTTCCGACGCTGCTGGGCGCCACCGGACCGGCTACGGCTTCCCCCGCTGCGCGACTGCGACGACTTCCGGGCACCGCCGGTATTCTTGCTACCACCAGTACTGCGAGTCGAACCGCGCTTCTGGGTTGTGGAACCGCTTGCCATACCTCCACAGTAACCGTGATGAGCACGAACCTCAGCCGCCACACGCGGCTGCGCCGTGACGGCGACCCCACATGACCATACCTGGTGGCCGGTTCGGCCCCGGAGTTTGACACGCTCTGCCTCATGCGGCGAGCACGGCAAGACGGCAACAGTCCCATCCTCTGGCAGACCCTCGCAACTATGGACACGCAACTGGTCGCGCTCACCGGACGGCTACGTGTCACGGGTTCGATACCGCATGCCCTGCGGGGCCAACCGCTGTTGCTGGCGGCGAACCACATCAGCGTCTTCGATCCGTTCGTGATGATCGCCGCGTGCCGCAGGATCGGCATCACCCCGCGGTTCCTCATCGCCAGCGGCATTCTGGACGCTCCGCTGGTGGGTAAACCCCTACGGGCCAGTGGGCACCTGAGTATCGACCGCGGCGGGAACAACCCGCTCGCGCAACTCGCGGAGGTCGGTGCCGAACTGCGCGCGAGCCGGGCGCCGATCGTGGTCTATCCCGAGGGACGCGTCACCCACGATCCGGGTTTGTGGCCGGAACGCGGTAAGACGGGGGCGGCGCGGGTCGCCCTGGAGGCCGGCGTGCCAGTGATCCCGGTCAGCCAATGGGGCGCCCACGAGGCCGTCTGCTGGGGCACCGAAACGATTTCCGGACCGGCGGATCTGCTTCCGCAGATCCGCTCGGGCCTGACGGCCCCGTTCCGACGGCCGACCTACCGGGTGCACTTCGGTGCTCCCGTGGATCTCAGCGAGTTCGGGGACAACAAACCCGGTGACGGTGTGCGGGCCCATGCTCGGATCATGCGCGCCATCACCAACGGTCTGGTGCCGCTCCGTGCCGACGAACCGGATCACCCACGGGTACACGACCCCACCCGCCCCACCGACACCCGAAGCCCCTGGCGGCCGGAGACGGGCGACACCGCAGCGAGTTGACGCCGTCGCCGCGCGACACACCCGGGATACGAACCGTGGTCGCGAGGCTGTCACACGGCGATCACCGTGGGGACGATCATGGGGCGGCGACGGTAGGTTTCCGCGACCCAGCGCCCCACGACCCTGCGAATGGACTGGGCGATGCGATGGCTGTCGGTCATCCCCTCGGCCTCGGTACGCGACAGTTCCATCTCCACCAACGAGGCGGCCTCGTCGAGCGCCTTGGGATCGTCCGAGAATCCACGTCCCGACACCCGGGGCGTGGTCACCGCGCGCCCGGTCGCTGTCTCCACCGCCACCGTGATCGAGATGAATCCGCCCTCGCCGAGCACCAACCGGTCGGACAGCGCGGACTCACCGACATCGCCGACGGACAGGCCGTCCACATAGACATGTCCGACCTCGACTCGCCCGGTGGCGGTGGCTTTACCGTCCACGAGATCGACAACGACACCGTCCTCGGCGAACACCACGTCGTCCTCGGGCACGCCCGTCTTCACCGCCAACTCGGCATTCGCACGCAGATGCCGCCACTCACCGTGGACCGGCATCACGTTGCTCGGGCGAACCGCGTTGTACAGGTAGAGCAGTTCCCCGGCCGAGGCGTGGCCCGATACGTGAACTTTCGCGTTGCCCTGGTGCACCACCCGCGCCCCGAGTCGCACCAGACCGTTCATCACACCGAACACCGCGGTCTCGTTCCCCGGAACCATGGAGCTGGCCAACACCACCGTGTCGTCGCTGCGGATGGAGATCTGACGATGGTCCCCACGCGCCATCCGCGACAGTGCCGACAACGGTTCGCCCTGTGATCCGGTCGAGATGAACAGTACCTTCGACCCGGGCATCTCCACGGCCTCATTCAGGTCGACCAACAGCCCGTCCGGCACGTTCAGCAGCCCCAGGTCGGCGGCAATACCCATGTTACGAACCATGGAACGCCCCACGAACGCCACACGACGTCCATAACGGACGGCCGCATCGAGGACCTGCTGCACTCTGTGCACATGGCTGGCGAAACAAGCCACGATCACGCGATGCTCGGCGTCGGCGACCACATCGTCCAGCACCGGCCCGATCTCCCGTTCCGGGGTCACGAACCCGGGAACCTCCGCATTGGTGGAATCCACGCAGAACAGGTCGACGCCCTCGTCACCGAGACGCGAGAATCCCCCGAGGTCACTGAGTCGACCGTCGAGCGGCAGTTGGTCCAACTTGATGTCGCCGGTGTGCAGCACCACGCCCGCCGGCGTCCGGATCGCCACGGCCAGAGCGTCCGGGATGGAGTGGTTCACCGCATAGAACTCCAGGTCGAACACCCCCACATGGCGCCGTTCGGCTGCCACCACCTCGGTCAGTTGGGGCTTCAGCCGGTGCTCCTTGCATTTGGCCCGCACCAACGACAGCGTGAAACGCGACCCGTACACCGGCGTATCCTGCCGCAGCCGCAGCAGGAACGGCAGTGCCCCGATGTGGTCCTCGTGGCCATGGGTGAGCACGACACCGTCGATGTCGTCCAACCGCTCCTCGATCGGGCCGAAGTCCGGCAGGATCAGGTCCACTCCGGGCTGTTCGTCCTCGGGGAAAAGGACGCCGCAGTCGACGATGAGCAACCGACCGTCGTACTCGAACACTGTCATGTTGCGGCCGACCTCGCCGATACCGCCCAGCGCGTAGATACGCAACGCGCCCGCGGGAAGCTCCGGCGGTTCGTTCTTCGGACCTGCGATATGTGACGACTGACTCACTGGTGCTGGCTCCCTACGCTGGTATGCGTCGTCGGGGCGACGTAGGCGGCTGTCGAGTCGGCCTGCGCGACCCGCGAACTGTGCAGATCATGACTGGACGATTCCTGCAACGGTACGCCCGCCTGGGCCAGGTCCGAAGCGATCGCTTCGGTCTGCTCGGCGGTCGCGGGCACGATCGGCAACCGCGGCTCACCGACAGAGTACCCCCGCATCGGTAAGGCGGCCTTGCAGAACGACACGCCACCAACCCGCGACATCGCACGCAACACCGGCAGCATGCTGCGGTGGTTGGTTCGCGCGGTAGGGGTGTCACCATTCTCGTAAGCGTCCAGCATAGCCCGCATCCGGCCTGCCACAACGTGCCCGATCACGCTGACCACACCTGTGGCACCGACCGACAGCCAGGGCAGGTTGAGCGCGTCGTCGCCCGAGTAGTAGGCCAGGTCCGTGTTGGCGATGACCTCACTACCCGCCAGCAGGTCACCCTTCGCGTCCTTGACCGCGAGGATCCGGGGATGTTCCGCGAGCCTGCGCAGCGTGTCCACCTCGATCGGAATCATGGAACGTGGAGGGATGTCGTAGAGCATCACCGGCAGGCCCACTGCGTCGGCAACGGCCGTGAAGTGTGCCTGCACACCGGCCTGTGAGGGCCGTGAATAGTACGGTGTCACCACGAGCGCGCCGTGGGCGCCGGCCTGCTCGGCGTCCTGGGCCAGCTTGATCGTGTACGAGGTGTCGTTGGTGCCGACTCCGGCGACAACGGTCGCCCGGTCCCCCACCGCCTGCAGTACGGCACGCACCAGATCCGCTTTCTCCGCGTCGCTGGTCGTCGGGCTCTCCCCTGTCGTACCACCGAGGACGAGCCCGTCGTTGCCGAGATCCACGAGGTGGGCGGCCAACTCCTGCGCACGGTCGAGATCGAGCGCGCCCTCATCGGTGAAGGGGGTGACCATGGCGGTGAGCACCCGCCCGAACGGCCTGCCCGGAGCTGCGGTTGGCGGGGTAACGCTTGGAGTGGACATGATGCTGACGGTACCTGTTCTCTCTGCCGTACACACCGAGACGTGCCGGTGACGATCGTGCTGCCGGACAACGGCGGAGCAGCCGTTCGCCGTGGCCCGGTCCGTTGCGGAGGTCCCGGCCACGCGGTCACTAACTCACGTCGTTGTGAACGCTCTGTTTCAGTGGTGAGTTGTCTGTTTTCGATACTACGCAGTAGTAGTCACGGGTGACCGACTCGCTCGACGACCCCGGCCGATGCTGCCACTCGGACCGGGACGGCACCAGGGCGCGATACCGTAGCCCGTGACGCAGCGAATCGTCGATGACGTTGGAGTGGAACGTCAGTCCACAGTGTTGTTCCGCGGTAGCCCGCAGCTCCTCCGGCGCCGGATACTCGGCTGGTTTCGCCTCATCGTTGTCGGAACCACCGTATATCGTCCCGACAGCGTAGATTTCCGCCACATGCAGCTCCTCGCAGTCGAGCCAACTGTCCTCACCGAGTTGCGTGCCGGGTTCGATCGCGGAGTCCACGCAGTCGTACGAACTGTAGCTGTTGCGCTCGGTCAACGCCGACACGTCCCCGCCGCTGCCATAGGTCAGTGTCCGAGCCCGTTGTTCGTCCGTGTCCGGCAGGTAGAACCACCTGCCGAGAAAGAACCCGCCCACCAGCAGAGCCACGCCGAGGATTGCCGTCCCGGCGAGCAACCAACCGCGCTTGGCGCTCCTCGGTCGCTGCGGGGAATCGGACCGGTCACCACCGGGCTGTCCGTGGACGACCGTGGTCGGCTGTCCTATGAGATGGGCCGTATCCGCTGCGGAGGCAGGAACCCGGTGCGGGGATTGGTCCTGTCCAATCGCCATACCGAGCAGTTCGTGAGCCTGGCCCGCTGCCAGCCTGGCCTCCGGGCCTGCGATCAACAGGCCCATGATCGCGGATGCGAGCGGACCCTGTGTCCGCGTCAGATACGGCACCTCGTTCATGATCGCGTGCAACGTGGCGGCAGTGCTGGTGCGTTCGAACGCGACGATTCCCTCGGCCGCGAAGTACAACGCCGCACCGAGCGACCACAGATCGGAAGCGGGCACCGCCTCCGAGCCCGCCACGCGTTCCGGCGCCATGAACGCGGGTGATCCCACGAGGTTTCCGCTGGTGGTCAGCCTGGGGTCGTCAACAGCCTGGGCGATACCGAAATCGGTGAGTTTCGCTCTACCGTTGGCGGCGACCATGATGTTTCCCGGTTTGACATCACGGTGGACGATGCCCGCTTCGTGTGCTGCCCGCAGCGCCGACAACACCTGTTGCCCGATGGCGGCGACGCGGTGAGACGGCAACGCCCCCTGTTCGGCGACCAGCTCGGACAGCGTGGGCGCTTCCAACAGCTCCATCACGATGTATGTCGTGGATCCCTCGGTCACCACGTCGTAGACGGTGACGACAGCGGGGTCGTTGATGCGCCCGCCGGTGCGCACTTCGCGCAACACGCGTTCCTGGAACACGCTCGCCTCGTCCGGATTGTCCGGGCCACGCAGCTCCTTGACCGCGACCATCCTGCCGATGGTGCGATCCTCGCCCCGCCAGACGGTCCCCATGCCACCCCGACCGAGCTCACCGAGCAGCGAATACCGCTGTGCGACGATCCGCTGCTCGCCGCCGGTACCTTCGGCAGCCACCGAGGCGGAGTCGCCCCGCGGGTCGCGGTCCTCCGTCATCACCCCTCCTCACCTCGAATGAGGATCGTAGAGCGTCACCGCATCAGCTCCGTCGCTGGGTGGTTCGCGACACGAACCTCAACCGGTCAGGGTCTCAGCGATCAGCACGAGATTGAGCGCAACAATGACCGCGACGATCAACCAGGAGATCACGGTCGTGGCTCGGTGGTTCACGTGACATCCCATGAGTGTCCGATCGCGGGTCAGACGCACCAGCGGAATGAGGGCACAGGGAATACCGAACGAGAGCACCACCTGGGACACGACCAGCGCCCAGCTCGGGTTCACTCCCAGGGCGATAACGACCAATGCGGGAACGAGAGTGACGAGTCGGCGCACCAACAGCGGCACACGACGACGCAACAACCCCTGCATAATCATGCTTCCCGAGTAGGCCCCCACCGAGGTGGACGCCAACCCCGAGGCCAACAGGCCGATCGCGAGCAGCAGCGCGACCGCGGATCCGAACGTGTCCTCGATCGCAGCGTGTGCCCCGGCGATCGTGTCGACCCCGGTTCGGCCCTGCAGGTTCGTCGCAGCCAACAGCAGCATCCCGAGATTGACAGCCCCCGCCAGCACCATCGCGATCCCAACGTCGAGGCGGGTGGTGCGCAACAGGCGTCGACGCCTTTCCGGCGGCGGGTGCCCGTGACGGTCCCTGGTGAGCCCGGAGTGCAGATAGACCACGTGCGGCATCACGGTCGCCCCGAGCATGGCCGCTGCGAGTAACAGGCTGTCCGCGCCCTGCAGCCGTGGCACGAGACCGCCCAGCACCTCCGTACCCGAGGGTGGTGCGACGAACAGCCCGGCGAGAAAGCCGACCGCGATGATCAACAGCAGACCGGTGATCACGTGCTCGAAGGGTCGCTGGCCACGCCGGTTCTGCACCGTGAGCAGCACCAGCGACACGACTCCGGTGATCACTCCCCCGCTGAGCAGGTCGAGGCCGAACAGCAGGTGCAGCGCGATCGCCCCACCGACCACCTCGGCGAGGTCGGTGGCGACCGCAACCAGCTCGGCCTGTGCCCAGTAGGCCAGCCGCAGTCCGCGAGGCATGCGTTCGTGCAGCGCCTCCGGAAGGGACATGCCTGTGACCAGGCCGAGCTTGGCCGAGAGGTACTGCACCAACGCTGCCATCACATTGGCCAGCACGATCACCCAGACGAGCAGGTAACCGTAGCGTGCCCCGGCACTGATGTTTGCGGCGACATTTCCGGGCTCGACGTATGCGATCGCCGCCACGAAGGCCGGCCCGAGCAGCGCGGTGCCGCTACGCACGCGGTGCCACGCGGTACGGGGTTGCTCGGTCAACGTCATGAGGCATCTCCCACTGGCACCGGCGTGTCAAAACAAAAGTTTAGGCGTGCCGAAACAGCTTGACCAGTGGGGTGCGCCATGCGCTCGATCACATCGTGACCATCAGCCGCGGAAGCCGCGTGCTTCCACGGAGCGCGACCGGCAGGCCGCCGCGTCAGCCTTCCGCAACCTTGGGACTGGACGCCACCTCGCTGCCATCGGGCAGTGTGGAGATCGTGAAATCGGCGAAAACGTTGCTGACGTGTTTCTGCAGTTGCCGCAGACACTCGACAGCGATCTGCCGAATCTCGACATCCGCCTGCTCGGTGGCACGCATCGCGATGAAGTGCCGCCAGGCCCGGTAGTTTCCGGTGACGACGATGCGGGTCTCGGTCGCGTTCGGCAGTGCGGAACGCGCCGCCTGCCGAGCCTGTTTCCGTTTCAACGTGCCACTCGGCGAATCGGCGAACTTCTCCTCCAACCCGGCCAGTAGGTCGTTGTAAGCCTGCACACCGGCTTGAGTGGCTGTCATGAACTTCTCGTGCAGCTCCGGATCGGAGGCGATGACGTCCGGCTCGACGACGGCAGCGTTGCGTTCCGGCACATAACGCTGTGAAAGCTGCGAGTAGGAGAAGTGTCGGTGCCGGATCAGCTCGTGAGTGAACGAGCGCGACACCCCGGTGATGTAAAAGGTCACCGAGGCGTGCTCGAGGACCGACAGGTGCCCGACCTCGATAATATGATCAAGATACCCCGCGTTGGTGGCCGTGGCAGGGTTCGGTTTCTTCCATGACTGGTAGCAGGCACGGCCCGCGAACTCTGCCAGCGCCTCACCACCATCCGCATCGGTGGACCACGGCACGTCCTCCGGCGGGAAGAACTCCGTCTTCGCGACCAACTGCACCTTCGGCGGAACGGTCTCGACCACTCCGACTCCCTTCTGATTACACGGCACACACGCACGAGCTGCGACTCCCCGCAGCCTAACGGCTCACACCGACACCGCTCTGCCCGCCAAGGCCCAACGACGCATGTCTCACACGACATCCATGACACCCACCTGACATCACGGATGCGGTATTCGTCACTTGCGCGGTGTCAATCATGATGTCATGATGACGCCATGGATCTCACGCCGTATGTCACCGCGATTCGCGATGATCTGAACACCGCCGCGTCCGCCGGCGACGAAACAACACAACGTGCGGCAGCGACGCTGTCCGCCGCGCTCGAACCGGCCGTGCGGTTGGCCGTGATGAACGCGATGTCGGACCTCGCCGCCGAGATCACCGCAGCGCTGCCGGAACACGTGGTGGACGTCCGGCTGGACGGGCGCGACATCGATGTCGCCGTCACCGATACCGCCGACTCCTCGGCGGCGAACGACACGGGCACCTCCACGGGCACCGCGCAAGATGACGCGGGCGGCGACATCAGCCGCATCACCCTGCGGATGCTCGAACAGATCAAGGGCCAGGCGGAACAGGCGGCGGCGAACCAGGGCGTGTCGTTGAACACCTACGTCTCGCAGGCCGTGCAGGGGGCGCTGCGTGGCGCGACCCAGCGGCGGCAGGGCCCCCCGTACGGTAATCCCGGTTCGGGCGGCGATCACCTTCACGGATGGGCACAGAGCTGATGACGAGAGCAGATCACACTGACGAAGCGGCGCCCCGGCGTGTCGAGCGGTTCCGCGTCGCCGGTCCCGTCGGGATCGACGTCTCGCTCGGTGCGGGTGACATCACCGTGCACCTCGCGGCAGCACCGGAGGGCACGGACAGTGCGGATGGTGCGGATGTCCCCGCGGATCGAGTGGGTCCGGGCTCGGCCACCGACGACGAGGTGGTGGTGGAGCTGGAGCACGACCCGGCGGCCGGTGGTTCGTGGGCCGACGGGATGCACGCGATGTTGAACCTGTTCGGTAGCCAGTTCGCCGAGCAGTTCGGCGGAGCGTGGCGCGCCAACCCGGACGATGCAGTCACCGGGGCTCGTGTCGAACACCTGGACGGCAGGATTCTCGTGCACGCGTCGGAGACACCTGCGCTACGCAACGTGCCACTGGCCATCACGATCCACGCCCCCGCGGACTCCGGGTTGGCCGGTAAGACCAGCACCGCCGATATCACCGTGACGGGACGGGCGGGAGGCAGCGATGTGTCCACCAGCTCGGGCGCAGTCACGGTGGCGGAGCTGGTGAACACCAGCGACCGTTGTCACGTACGGACCGGTTCCGGGCATGTGCGGCTCGGCACCGTCGCCGGTGGTTTCGATGCACAGACCAGTAGCGGCGCCGTGGAGGTCACCGCTGTGTCGGGTTCGGCCAGCGCGACAACCGGCGCGGGTGCGGTCTGGTTCGGTGAGGTCACCGGCGCGGTCTTCGCACGCACCGGCAGCGGCAGCATCGCGGTCGCGGATGCCCGCTCGGGAACGGCGGAGCTCAATACCGGCTCCGGTGACCTGCGGGTCGGTATCGGTCGCGGTGTCACCAGTGAACTCGATGTCTCCTCCGGTACCGGACGGGTGTTCAGCGAGATGGATGTGTCCAGTGAACAGCCGCCCGAAAGTACCGATCTGCGGATCCACGCCCGTACCGGGACAGGCAATGCGGTGCTGCGCAAATCCGGGCTGTGACCTGACAACCAGTTCCCTGGCACAACACGGCAGCAGGGCCGGAACGGACACAGGCCGCACTACCGCTGGCTGGGTGGGTCACGGGCGTCAATAATGATCCGCTGTGGTGGCTCGTCGCACCGGCCGTCGCGCTGCGCCGCCTGTGACAGGCATTCGGCCGAGAGCGTTCCGAACTGTTGCCCGAGGTGCTGGAGCCATGCGGCCTGCCGGGCCGGGTCGGGATCGTTGCGCAGTTGCGCCAGGACGTTGCCGATGTGTTGGTTCATCTGCTGAACGCGGTACAGCACATCGGCAACCGACTCATTCGGCATGGTCTCCTACCCCGATCAGGGCGATTCACGTGTCCGGGCCCGTTCCCGGTGCGCTCTGCGTGTTCCGTTGTGTGACCGGCATGTCGGCCAGCCACCGCAGTGTTCCGAGCCCGCAAAGTCGATCATCATGGCTCACACGCTAAGCGGTGAACTGCCACACACCCGAGCGTGGTCCTCGTCCGGACCTCGGCTTCGAGTGCGGCGAGGGCCGACCCGCGCCGTGTCCGCCCTGCCCTTCCGGACGAGATCCGAGTCGTGCCACGCCGATGATCCCGTCGACAGTGCGGGAAGCCTCCGGGGGAGACGCCATGCACACGCTGCGCTGCACCTCCGCACCCTGCGCTGTCGGCCGCCCGCGAGAACGTGTGTGTCGTGGGCTGGTTCGGGTACTCCGAGGCGGCCGCTGGGTATGTGCCTGAGCGACTGTTGACGTGTGGGAAGGATTCCGATGACCGAGAGCACGCAGCCGGACGACCGCAAACCGACACCCGACCCGACCGAGGACGGCGCCTATTTCCCCTCCCGTTACTCGCTGGGGCAGTACACGTCCCCGAACACCGACTTCGACGGTATCGGCACGCATCGGGGCGCCTACACCGGTGGGAGGTGGAAAGTCCTCGTGATCGCCAGCGACGAACGGTATCTTCTCATGCGGAACGAGACGATGTTCTCCACCGGCAACCATCCGGTCGAGACGCTGTTGCCGTTGCACCACATGCATCAGGCCGGCTTCGGGGTCGACGTGGCGACGTTGAGTGGCGGTCCCGTGAAGTTCGAATGGTGGGCCTTCCCGACGCAGGACGAAGCCGTCACCGGAACCTGGGAAACGTTCCGCCGGCAGTTCAAGTCCCCGAAACGTCTGGGCGACGTCGCCGACAACGATCTCGGCGCCGACTCGGACTACCTGGCGGTGTTCATCCCGGGTGGGCACGGTGCAATGTTCGGGCTGTGCGACAGTCTCGATGTCCGAAGTGTCCTCGACTGGGCCCTGGCCCACGACAGACTGCTCGTCTCACTGTGCCACGGCCCTGCCGCGTTCCTGGCCGCCTCGATCGGTCGGGACACCTCGCCGTTCGCGGGGTACTCGATGTGCGCGTTTCCCGACGCCGCCGACACGGGCGCGAACGTGGATATCGGCTACATCCCCGGCCCGATGCCCTGGTTGTTGGGGAGCGCTCTGCAACGGGACGGCATTCGACTCGCCAATGGTGACGGCATGACCGGGGCGACCACCCACGACCGCACGGTGTTGACCGGCGACAGCCCACTGGCCGCGAACACACTGGGCAAAACGGCCGCTACCACACTGGTGAACACAGCCATGCCGTAGACCCGCTGGCCACGGTGCGAAAGCGCCGACGTTCGCGGCGCCACGGAGCGATCGCGTGGCAAGTCGCTACCCGATGGCAGCGGCTTCCCCCTCCACCGTCCGGCAGCCCTGTTCGACCCGGCGGGCCAGCTCCTGCAATGCACCCACCGCGCCGATCCTCTCGTCGTGACGCGCAGCAGTCTCCGCACGGGATTTGCTTCCGGACTCACCCTGTCGAACTCGCCCGGCAACCGGAGCGAGTCCGGCCCAACACCGGAGATCAACTCCGTCGGCATGGTTCTCACATCCCAGCGTGGCTCACCACTGCGAGGAGGCACCGTCCACTCCCGACATTGACCGGAGTGGACGGATCACCACGCGTTGTGCCGCGCAGAGACCGTTGATTGCTGTAGTGCAGCAGCCAGGGTGCCCGTCACAGTGCCGGGGCCCCGGAAATTGTGTAAGCTGTTGGTACGGGGCCCGGCTCCACCCTTGAGAGAACGTTCCGCAGTGACAGTTCCGTGGCAGGACCCGATAATGGTCAGCTTGCTCCGCGCTCGGTGTGCGTGCCAACCGCGTGTCGGCGCAGCGACCGCAGCTCCGTCCCCCGCTACACCATTCCATTGTCAGTCCGCGGCCGAGCCCTCTCTTCGGGCACCGGCCCTGGGTCCCGTTTCGTCGGAGGATGTCGCATGGCAACACTCTCGGAGGCATGGTCCACGGCCCACAATCGGCCTTTCTGGTGGTGTTACGAGACATCCGTCGCCTCACATCACGACCGAACGCGCATCCGGGACCGCGTGCGGTCCCGGATGCGCGGGCAACACAGCGTCCGCCTCACCGATCTCCTACTGGTGATCGATGTGTTGCTGATCGATGCCTTTGACAGCGGATTCGCCCAGCGCGACCTCCATCTCACGATCACTGCGAACGGCTCACGCGTGATGCTCACCCTCGCTGCAGCGGACACGCCGGCCACGGTCGGCCCGCAACTGACGAAAATCGCGGGCCAAACCCTGTTGGATCGGGTCAGCCTCGGCTGGGGAGTGCGCCAACAACGCACTCGCAAACTCACCTGGGCGCTCCTGGGCAGGGATCCGCTGCTCGCACCGACCGAAACCCCGCGCAACGATCCCGCAATCAGCATTCCTTCCCAGCCCCGGTCGCGCCCGGCCGTAGCACACTACACCCGACACACTGACGCGTCGCGGACACACACCGAACCGGCACTGTGAACTCACCGGCGGAACGTCAATTCGACCGGAACACCGTCGCTCGCCATGCGTGCGCTGGCGTGTGGCGGCGGCCTACGGACGTGTGAGGAGGCACCGAATGCCGAAAAACATCTGCATCGTGGGGGCCGACGAGCACAATCACCGAATCCTGGCCGACCTACCCGAGGTCGAGCAGTTCCGGTCGGGTCCGGGCCGATGTCACTTCCGCAACCCGTGAGACCGAATGGCTGATGCGCTTCGGGGCCGGGAACTGGCACGTTTTCATGATCACCCACACCCTATGCACCGCCGACGCGACGGTACGACGGACACGCGCCCCGGGAAGGGACCGGGTTGGGAACAACTGGTGTCCCTGCTACGTTGTCGGTGTAGGAGATGGAGAAGTATTCGTCGCCCGGATCAGAAGTCCGGAAACCCGGCGGCGACCGACGGTTTCATCCAGGGGCCCAAGCGACCTCGCCCACACGGTTCGTGGGTCAGCGATCATGGTTACCCCGCAGACGAATTCCACTGGGGCGGTGCCGGTCCTCGGTCTCCCATCGAACACACCCAGTCTGACAGGCTGGCGACCAATGGTCCCGCAGCCGGCGCCCCATTACCGTCACGGGATCAAGGAAGGAACACCATCACGACCGCAAGGCAATCCCGATCACGTCAGCACAACGGCAACGGCCCGCCGACCGGCGAGTCCTCGCCCGCCACGTCCGTCGCCGACGGGTGGTCCCACGAGTCGAGCACAGTCACCCCGGTCGAGTTCACCGAACCCGAACACACCCGAGTCGCTGCTGAACAGCACCCGCCGAGTGGGGACCACAGCGACAGCGGGATCCGTGAACTGCGCACCCCGTTCGACCCGCACCCCACCGAACACTCCACATCTGATGCCGCCACAAACTCCTAGTGTCGGCACCCAGTGTCGGCACAAAGGGGGGAACTCCGCGCGTTCGGCCGGCACGCCGTCACTGATCAGGAAGTTCCCGTAGTCGTCGGTGGCGACGACACGGGTTATGGTGCGTCGCTGAGTTCGGACAGCATCTCCGCCACGTCGCCGGGGTGGTGGGTTTCGTTCGCTGCCAACGGCGCGGAGATGCCATCAAGCAGGCCCGGTTCGATCAGCACGACAGCGGCGGCCTCGGCGAGGTGCGAATGCATCTCCCAGGAGACCGGGCCGTCCGCCGGACCCCAACGGTGCCGGTGTGGAGAGCCTGGCCGGCGGGCCGGAGAACGGTGCCGCAGTCGAGTCGGACCCGGTGGGCGACCTGCACATGGGCTGGACGATGCATGTGGAGTTCGGTGTGACCAACCCCGAGCTGTGCGCCACCCTGGCCGACCCGCGCCGAGAGACAACCTCACCAGCCCGGCTGGACGGGATGCGCACCCTGTGCACCGGGTGGCCCTGGCGGGCCTGTTATGTGCCTCCGAACGACAAGCGGTCGAGCTCATCAGCTCACTCGGCACCGGCATCATCCTCGCCCTTACCTCGAACCCCACGGAGGAGCGTTCCCACGACCACTTCGAGGCAGGCTGCACAACCCTGCGCAACACGATCCTGCTCACCACCCCCCCACCGGACGTCCCGGCCCCACGCAGCGCCGCTGTAGCCGTCCGCGCTGCCGTCCGGCAACCGGCCGCGCTCAGCGCGAGCGAACGTGCAATGCTGGTCGAGTGGCTCGACCGGGTGATCGAGAACTGATCCGGCACCGAACAACCACCACCGGCAGTCGCGCTTCCGGTGGTGGTCGACAACACTGGCCTGCGGATCGAGACGGCCGACGCATCCGTAACCGACGCAGAACTGTTGCCACGGCAGACCCGATCCGTCCGGGCGAGACCGTCGTGTCTCACTGTGCGGAAGACTCCCTGGATGCCGTACCGCGGGTTTCCTAGGCTGGCAGCTTCGTCACTCACGACCAGGGAGACGCGCGGTGCGGAACTGGACTCATCATTACGCAACGATCAACGAACTCGACACGCACTTCGTCGAAGAGGGCGACGGCCCGTTGGTCGTGCTGCTACACGGTTTCCCCCATACCTGGTTCAGCTGGCGTCACCAGATCACCGGTCTCGCCGCCGCCGGTTACCGTGTGGTCGCCCCCGACCTGCGCGGCATGGGACACACCGCGGTCCCACCACGGGTGGAGGACTATCGAGCCGACCGGCTCGTCGCGGACATGTGCGGCCTACTCGATCACCTCGGCGAACAGCAGGCCGTGTTCTCCGGCCTGGACTTCGGGCTGTTCACGGCCTACGACATTGCGGTCGAACGCCCCGAGCGGGTACGCGGACTGATCGGACTGCAGAATCCGTTCTTCCCGCCCTACAACGACCTGCCGTCCCGGGTCGAGCTGGCGGTCGGGCGTGAGCGCTTCAACCACATGTCCTACTACTTCCAGGACCCCCACGGGGCGCGTGCGGACTACGAAAAACACCCTCGTGAGCTGTTGGCCAAAATTTTTCACGTCCTCTCCGAGGAGGGCGACTTCACCCAGGTGTGGCGACACCCACCGGGCACCAGCTACCGCGCAGCGCTGCCCGATCCTCCGGACCTACCGTGGTCCTGGATGTCGGAATGGGAATTGGAAACGTATGTTTCCGCCTATGCCCACAGCGGGTTTCTCGGCGGCGTCAACTGGTACCGTGCCGGCGACATCAACTGGAAATACCGCCGCGACCGCGGATGTAACTACACCACGGTTCCGTATTATTTCCTCGGATCGGAATCCGACATCGACCTCGCTCACTGGCACGGCGACGATCCCACCACCGCCATCAAGAACCATCATCACGGACTACGGGACGTGCGCACCCTCCCCAGCGGGGGCCACATGGTCGCGATGGAATATCCCGATCAAGTGAACACGGTCTTCACCGATTTCCTCCGCGACCTGGATCACGCATGACGCCGGGGGACACTCGGGGGCACGCGGCACCAGCCGACGTCGGTGCGGATGTGCCGGCCGTCGGATGAAGCCCGACTACTCGTCGAGGTAGAGGCAGAACGGGTGGCCGTCGGGGTCGAGCATCACGCGGACATCGTCGTGGGGCTGGTGAGGCGCGGGTACAGCGCCGAGTCTCACCGCATCCTCGACAGCAGTATCGATGTCTCGCACGCCGACATCGAGATGGAACTGCATCTGTTGGCTACCCGCCCGGTTCGGCCACACCGGCCGCTCATAGTCCTCCTCCAGTTGGAAGGCGAGGTTACTGGTCGTACCGACTCCGCCGGCGTCGTGGATCAACATCGTGACCCAGCTCGGCTCTTCCCGAGAAATCTCCCACCCGAGCAAATCCCGATAGAACCGCGCGAGCGACTGGGGGTCCGGACTACTCAGGACAATGCCCAACCAACCAGTGAAACCGCGAACACCAGCCATGGCCTGGCTCCCTGATATGTAGCGTGCAACAATGTTGACATCGTGACCGGCGCTGGCCGCGCGGCTGGCGGACCGGGCGCAGTGCATCAGCACCATGCACACCGCGTAAGCGAGCCCTCCGACCGCAGCCGGGACATCACCGCCTCACGATACTGCCCAGGACGCTGTGTCGCGAGCCGTGTTGCTGGCGACTGTCACCGGCGTTGTCGGGTCGTATCCGCCACGACGAATCATCTCGCCCTCCTCACCGCAGTGGAGATCACCGCAGTGGAGATCACCGCCGTGGAACTGCTCCACCGACGCGGTACCGTCGGGAATCTCCGCGATGCCTTCCGGCGACAGTCTCACCCCGAACAGCTCGACCGGTTCGCCGAACTCGGGGGAATCGTCCTCGACAAGCTCGACCCGGACGAGTAGCGGTACCGCCCGGTTGTGCACACTGGCACTGTCGTTGTCACACGTTTACGATCCGTCCATGACCGACTACGCCACCGCACACCGCAACAGCATCGAGAAGCCGGACAGTTTCTGGCTCGACGCCGCTACCGCCATCGACTGGGAGTCGACACCGCGCGTGGCGCTCGACGACAGCAACCCGCCGTTCTACCGTTGGTTTCCCGACGGACGGCTGAACACCTGCTACAACGCAGTGGACCGGCATGTCGAGGCAGGCCGTGGGGATCATTCGGCGTTGCACTGGGACTCCCCCGTCACCGGGAGCACCGCCAGTTACAGCTACCGCGAGCTGCGTGACGAGGTCGCGACGTGTGCCGGAGTGCTGCGCGACCTCGGTGTCGGTACGGGCGACCGCGTGGTGCTGTATATGCCGATGGTTCCCGAAGCGGTCATCGCGATGTTGGCGTGTGCCCGACTCGGCGCGGTGCACTCGGTCGTGTTCGGCGGATTCGCCGCCAAGGAACTCGCCGCACGCATCGCGGACGCCGAACCGACAGTGCTGGTGTGCGCCTCGTGCGGCATCGAACCGAACCGGGTGGTGGAGTACAAACCGATCGTCGACGAGGCTGTCGACTCTGCGGGCAGTGTGCAACGGGTGGTGGTGCTGCAACGTCCCCAGGCGCCGGCACAGCTGACCGAGCGGGACGTCGACTGGCACGAAATGATGACCGCGACCCGGCCCGCCGACTGTGTGCCGGTGGCGGCGACCGACCCGCTGTATGTGCTCTACACCTCCGGCACCACGGGAAAGCCCAAAGGTGTGGTCCGTGACAACGGTGGGCACGCCGTGGCACTGGCGTGGTCGATGCGGCACGTGTACGGCATCGGCGCAGGAGACGTGTGGTGGACAGCCTCCGACGTCGGCTGGGTCGTCGGGCACTCGTACATCGTTTACGCACCGTTGTTGGTCGGGGCGACCACGGTGGTCTACGAGGGCAAACCGGTTGGCACGCCGGATGCGGGCGCGTTCTGGCGGGTCATTGCCGACTATGGCGTGCGGGCACTGTTCACCGCACCGACCGCGTTGCGTGCGATCAAGAAAGTCGACCCGGACGGTGGGCTGCTCGCCGAACACGACCTCTCCACCTTCGAGATTCTGTTCCTGGCGGGCGAACGGCTCGACCCCGAGACGTATCATTGGGCACACCAGAAACTCGACGTGCCGGTGATCGACCACTGGTGGCAGACCGAGACCGGCTGGGCCGTGGCAGCGAACCAACGGGGGCTGGAGCCGATGCCGGTCAAACCCGGCTCCGCCACTGTGCCCTCGCCCGGTTACGACGTGCGGATCCTCGATGCCTCCGGTAACGAACTACCGCACGATACCGAGGGTGCGATCTGTGTGAAACTACCGTTGCCACCGGGTTGTCTGACCACGCTGTGGGGGGACGACCAACGGTTCCTGGACTCATACATCTCCCACGACGGCGGGTACTACCTCACCGGAGACGGCGGATACCTGGATCACGACGGGTACCTGTTCGTCATGGGCCGTACCGACGACGTGATCAACGTGGCAGGTCACCGACTCTCCACCGGGTCGATCGAGGCGGTCATCGCCGCCCACCCGGCAGTCGCCGAATGCGCCGTCGTCGGCGTGGCGGACCAACTCAAGGGGCAGGTCCCCAGGGGTTTCGTCGTCCTCAAGTCCGGGGTGGAGATCAACGAGGACACACTCAGTGCCGAACTCGTCGAAGCGGTCCGTAGGGACATCGGCGCGGTGGCCGCGTTCCGCGACGCCGCTGTCGTCGACGCACTTCCCAAAACCCGTTCCGGGAAGCTGCTACGCAAAAACATGCGTGCCATCGCTGACGGGCGCGACGAACCAGTCCCCTCCACCATCGAGGACCCCGACGTGCTCGACGCGCTACGCACCGCGCTACGCCGGTAGTTGTTCCGCCGGTGTTGTTCCGCCGGCGTCAGATGACCACATCGCACTGTGTCGACAAGACAGTGAGCAGCGGACGGTTCCGGGCCGCTGGTCGTGTCCCGTACGCTCACGGGGCCGAGCTGACTGACCAGTGACGTTCGGCTGAGACGCGTTCGGTGTGGACATGGTCGCGGGAGCCGCCACCGCGTTCGTGGTAATAGTCGATGTCGTGATCGTGTCCGTGGATAACGAGCATTCCCGCACCGTGTGTGCCGGATTCCGCGGGTGTCGGCGGCCGCGCGCGACAGTCTCATCCGAGACCGTGAGGTCGTCATCGAATGAGGACCGTCGGGGAACTGTTCGGCACTGCCCTCGGATACGTGTCAAGGTCCGGTCCTGCTACCCCACGGGGGCCGGACCTTCACTTCCAAGGACGTCCTCGAACGTTTGGCAGTCTTTACGACAACGAAGTTGTGCCCACGGCGTAGCTTGCTGTCGTCGGGGGTCAACCCGGTTTCTGTCGCATGGTACTGCCGTCCTGGACGAGGCTCGCGGTGAATTCGGCGGTCGGTTCGGTGGGTGTGGATACGTCGACCAACGCGCCGTTCGGGTCGGTCAGTAACAGTTGCCGTTGTCCGTAGAATAGGTTGCGCGGCTCGGCCACGATCGGCAGGTGCTGTCGTTGTGCTTGGTCGTGGATTGCATCGACGTCGTCGACGATGAACGAGAGCACCACGCCGTTCGGCGGGTTCCGGAATCCGCCCGGGATCAGTTCGTGGCCGCGTCGCCAGATGCCCAACTCACTTGCCGGGGTCCCGCCCTTGTCTCCGGCCATGGGGTCGTTCGAGGTGAGGTTGACGAACCAGTCGCTGTCGAAGGCGACGTGCAGCCCGAGAAGGCCGACGTAGAAGTCGCGCGTGGCGGCGATGTCGTCGGTGAGCACGTTCGCGAAAGCCCGGGAAACAACCATGCCGGCACCCTAACGACATCCGCTGACAGCCGCATGGGCGAAATGGCGGCAGCCCGGCGCAGCACGGCAGGGCACGATGTCGACATGGTGTCCTGCGCGGGTGTCCGGCGACGTGCGCGAGAGTCTCGCCGGCGTCCATGACGGTTTACGATGCGTGTACACGTCGGTGCCAGTGGTGATACACGTGTCCGGTCTACGGCCGAACTTCCGCATGTTCGACCGTGCCAAGGAAAACGGGATGGTGGCAGGCATGCGGGTTGGACGATCGCGGGTTCGTCAGCATCGAGGCCGAGGCGTCGCGGGTGCGGACGTACCAGCTCGGTTATGTTCCTGGATTGTTGCAGACGGAGACCTACATGCGGGAGGCGTTCGCGTCCGCGCCTGACCCGCCGGAAGACGATCACCTGGAGAACCAGGTCGCCGTGCGGTTACGTCGCCAACGCAGGATCATCGAGGAACCGATCCTGGCGCTGCACGCTGTCGCAGACGAAACCGCGCGACGCAGACCGGCCTGCGAGCGGCAGTAACTGGCCCACATCGTGTAGCGGGCGGCATTACCGAAAGTCACGCTGCAGGTGATTCCACACGATGCCGGCACACATGACGGACTGTCGAGCAACTCCAACGTCGTCAGCTCCCCGAGTCCGCACGAGTCTGACCTCACCTGCATCGAGTACGGCTTCGGGTCGCTGCAAATCGAGAAGGAGCCACAGGTTCGTGCTGCTATACCGATGTTCGAGCACCTCGCCGATCTCGCGGTCGACCAGCAGGCTTCGGTCGCGTTGATCGATCGGGTGATGCACCCGACGTGATGCGAAAGAGGCGACTCATGGTGCCGAGCGTGGAACCCACCGGATGCGCATGGCGCAAGACCAGCTACAGCGCTGGATCCGGATCCAATGCTGACTGCGCCGAGGTCGCCCACACCGAGCCAGCGGTGGCTGTGCGGGACTCCAAAACCACTGACGTGGGCAACGTCAGCGCTTCCGCAGCGGCGTGGCGCGCATTCGTCACCAACGCTGCGTCGAACGGCTCCTCGCCCGGAGCGATCCCGTGACCTAGCGGTAAACGATCGCGGTGACACGCCACGTTACCAGTAAGCCTGCTACGCACAGCCGCGCTCGTCAGCGCGGTCGGTTCCGCCACAGATGCAAAGCGGAACCAGCTGGAGCCCTGCCTTGTAAGAGTTCCTTCCGGACTCGCGCAGATTAGCGGTGCGTTGCAGTGGCACATTCAAAAGTCTGCGTGTCCGGAGACTCCGGGAGGGACCCCTTTACTTTCCACCGTTGTTTTCATAGTTCGCTACGTTCAAGCCGAGTCCCGAGCTCAATTGACAATTTCCGTCCAGCCACGTGTTAACGACCCTCCGCGACAGGCTCACCTTCCGATACTCGATCGTACGGCGCTTGGACAATGAGTCCCATGACGAATATGAGTACGGCCAGGAAGATGACAGTGGAGCCATTCGCTCCGAGCATGCTGCTGGCTCCGAAAACAATCATTCCAGTGGGAATGCCAACCGTATTGACAGTTTGGTCGCGAGTTGCGAATGCATATATTTCCGCTTCGGAACCGATCGATTGCCCGAGCGTGTCCCAACGAATACCTGAGACAGTTATCAAGGCTGATCCAATGAAACCGGCAACACACACTATAACGGGAACGGGAATTAACAGAAAACATATTAACTGAATTGATATCCCGACGCAACACCATAGATGTATTGTCTTCCAGGAAAAGCGCTGCAAGAACCCCAAAAGCGTGGATGCTGATCCGACGAGCGAGCCAATCGCCATACCCGCTGCAGTGACTGCCCAAGCGGTTGCAGAGTTGTTCCCAATTACCAACGTCGGTCCAGCAGTGCCGAGCATCCCAATACTAAGTGCCACGATGAGCCAGGTAATGAACCCCATGTTGACCCATCGTGGCAGCGTAACCCGACGTGCCCTCGCCAACATGGCCTTTTCACTACTAGGCTCCTCGTCGGCCCTCTTCGATACGTAACTCGACGCCCCCATAAGCCATGCAATACCGATAAGAAAGCTAACGGCATCGATGGCTAACACGGCTTCGAAGCCAATAACAAGAACGACTGTTGATCCGACGAGCGGGCCGACGACCGAGAAGGAATCGGCAACAATTGAAAGCCATGAATTGGCTTGAGAATGATGTTCCTGGGGCAGGATTCGTGGTATTGCCGTAAATCGAGCTGGTTCGAAGAACGCGGCTGCTGTGCCGTACACACTGGCAGACGTTGCCATCGCCACGATAGTTGGCATCGGACCTGTTGCAGCGACTGTATCAACGAGTAGCCACGCAAGTAATGTAGTTTGCGCGATAAAACGCACGATATCAGAAATGATCATGACTCGTGTTGGCGCTCGAGTGGGATTGCTACGTTGTACTATTGCAACGCCGAGGAAACGTCCGGCCCAGAGGGAGATCAGTACGACCGTGAGGCCGAATCCAGAAGGATCGACCTGCGTAGCCTTCAATGCGAATGCGATCGGGATTAGTGCGTCTCCGAATCCCGACACCAGAGCTGCGAATACCAGGCGACGAAAACCGGTGAATCGGAAAACCTGAAACTTGTCTTCATTGTCTGTCATCATGTTACCGAAGTGGGAGAGTCCTTATGTGAGGTTGAGGTGGAAAGACCCTAAACGTCGTCGCGCGGCACATCGGCCGGGTCGTTGGGCTCGACGATATTGGAATTGGATCTCACGCAAAACTGGTCGAGTGGTTGGGTGTGCCGCTTCATTACGGCAAGTTGCCCGTGGCGAATCCGCACCGTTAACGATTCGGTTCCTGCTGCAGTCGGGGTATCGCAGATTGTGACGCGAGCCGTTTTCGATGATTCTGTCGGGGCTGGCCACGGTGAATTCAATAGGCCTGGCCTGTGCGGGGACCTATTCTGAACGCTTCTGGGTGAGTCCTTCGATCGGGTGTTGCGGCTACACTCAGTTGTAGTTAGTGGTTCAATGGACGGTCATTACCGTGACATAACCGAGCCGTTGGTTATATCTACGGACGGGCAATCGGTCCGGAGCTTGGGGCTCCGTCTTTTGAATTCGATTGAACGGTAGCGATGGGTCCAGAAGTGAGTTTATTGATGTCAGACACCTTTTACCTGATTTTGCGTACACTCTCGATCTCGTACGTGCGGCAGCTTCGCACCGGGTTCGCTGCGATGTCAACCTTATTTATTTACCGGGTTTCGAGCGTGGGTTCATTAATGTTCTGGGCAAGGTGCTCGACATCCGATTAGGCGTCCTGGGGGACCTGATGGTTCGGACCCAGTGCGCTACGCGGTCCAGCGAGGAAAGACGATTTGCTGCAGGGCGAAGAGCTAGCTGCAGCCACGGGATCATAGGGTGCCGCTGTTGCGACCACGCTGGCCGCTATTGAGGTCATCGCGGCCGCGCATGCTTGGAGTTCCGCGACGCATGTCGGCGGGCCATGGTTGAGCAAGGGCGAACCCCGGGTCGATCATGCGTTTGTCGATGACCGTGAGTCTATACCGGGACTGGGGTGATCAGTGGTGATGAGGTCGGTTGGGTGGGCAGTCGGGAACGCCTCGGCCGAGAGCCGATCGTTGCATGCCCGGGGCTTGTTGTGCAGTTACGAGCATTTTCACTTTGTAGGGTCCCGAACACGCTGCCTGGACCTGGACCGTCGACCTGTTCGTGTTCGGCTCGATGTAGTGGCGACGACAATGCTATGCGTCATCTGCTGGATGATCGGGCTTCGGTCACGTTGATCGATCGGGTGATGCACCCGGCGTGATGCGAAAGAGGCGACTCATGGTGCCGAGCGTGGAACCCACCGGATGCGCATGGCGCAAGACCAGCTACAGCGCTGGATCCGGATCCAATGGTGACTGCGCCGAGGTCGCCCACACCGAGCCAGCGGTGGCTGTGCGGGACTCCAAAACCACTGACGTGGGCAACGTCAGCGCTTCCGCAGCGGTGTGGCGCGCATTCGTCACCAGTATCGCGCGGAACCATTGGTAACGTGGCACTGCTCACTTGCCTGCCGTCAATCGGGCAGCACTGTGGCTTGATGGTGCACCAGTCGCCATCCGTGTTCGTCGTGACGCCACAGGGATGTACGCCGTGCAGACTGGCCTTTGTAGACGGATCCCCAATGCACCAGAGCGAATCTCTCGGCGAGCATCCGGCCGGCCAGGTTGGTGACGGTTATTTCGTCCGTGTCTCCGGCCTGTGATGCCAACAGTTGTAGTATGCGCGACCGATCCCACACGCGGCCGGACGCGCCGACCTCGACGAAGTCCGGTGCCAACAGTTCGAGCAGCCTGGCGCGGTCGTTGCGGCAGGCCTTGGTCTGCAGCTCCCGCTCGAGCCGCATGATCAGGTCCAGCTCGCTGCCGTCAGTCTGTTCGGTCACGCGGGTGATTGTTGCAGGGACGTACCGGACAACGGGACAACATTGCCGGGGGCCGTCACTCCCGGCTACCCGGTGCGCGACGTTCACCTGCGCGGCCGATGTCGCTGCACGGCCCGTTCGTGGGCGTCGCGCAGTAGCGTGCGGGCCTGTCCGGTAGTTGTCTCGCCGGGGTTCACGATCGCGATCCAGCCGCCGTAGGCCGCATAGACCGGGTGTGGCAGGACACGGTCGGAGGTGACGATCGTGGCGAACGGGATCGTCCGGTTCGTCGGATTCTCCTCCGGGTCGTAGAAGAAGAACGTGTCGCCCCACGCCTCCTGTGGCGCGCCGGTGGCCTCACTCGCTGTCACTGCGACAACGCCCGGGGACCTACCCCGGCGCAGCATGCGCATCGGAGAAGTCGCCCCCACCTCGGTGTCCGCACCTCTGCGCTGCGCACGTGGGAATCCGCGGGGCTGCTTGCGCCGCGCCGCCATCGAGCGTCGGCAAGCCGCACTGACCGAACGAACGCGAGCCCTGCTCACCGGATCCAGTCACCTGCATCGCTGCCTCGTCGCTGGTGGCTCGTGAACGCCACACCCGACACAGAAAATCGGGGTTGTGCCCGGTACTTGGGTCGTTTCGTGTCTCTGTGCCTACCCTTCGGCCAGCTCGGTGAGCCGGAAGGTCAGCTCGCCTCGTGCTCTGCTGCGCAGGGCCTCTGTGGCGGCATTGGAGGGCATGCTGCTCCAACTGTGGCTTCGGTTGTTGCCCTCCCTGATGCATAACTCGCCGGGTTGCAGGGTGGCGTGCAGCGTGCCACGCGAGGTGGTGATGCTCGCCTGCCCGTGGGTCAGTAGTTCGGTCACTGCGGTATCGACCATCTCGTCCAGCCAGTCGGCCAGGTGCGTGGTGAGAGTGTCGTCTGGGTGGGTGGGCAGCGTCTCCAGCGTGGGGGCGCTGAATACGGCTTCGATCAGCGCGTCCGGGCCCGCCAGGTAGGTTTCCGCGAGGTCGATATCGGTCGATACGAACCATGACCGGTCGGCGGGCCAGAACAGGTTCGGGGTCCGCTCCGACATGTCGAGTACTCCCTCCACCGGTCCCGTGGCGAGCCGATACTGCCGCCCCGGCAGCCACACCAGAGGCCCCGTGGGTTCCCTTGTCGGGGCCGGGCTCCAACCCGGTTCCGCCCCAGAATCGACCAGCGGGTCGGGCGTGATGGGCTCGCCGGTCGCGGCCGAATAGGCGCGTGGCAGGGAACGCCCAGAGGCGGACGGTTGCGGGGCTGGCCCCTTGGCCGTGCCGGGGTCCTCGTCGGGTTCGCCCGGGAGGGGGTGGGCCGTGTCCCAGCAGAACCAGCACGCGTCCGGAGTGCTGGTGTGGCTGCGCAGAAGTGTCACGAGGGTGGTGGCATCCGGCTCGGGCAGGGCGAGCCTGACCGGGGGATCCTCCCAGGGTGGCGGGCCGGACGGGGTGTGGCGCGGCAAGGCGATGTCGTGGAACTGGCTCCCGCGAACCAGCGCGGTGCCACTCCACGTGGCGATCTCGGACCAGCGCACCACGTTCCCGCCGACCGAGATGGCGGGATGCAGCAGGCGTGCATACGCCGCAAACCCCGTTGGGATCAGCGAACCGACGCGGGAGACGCCGAGTGGTGGCAGCAGCGGACCGATCCAGTCCGCCTGGTCGGTCGCGCTGCTCCACTCGAACCTCGGCGCCGTCATACCCGCCATGCTCCCACCGATGACCGTCGGACGAACCGCTGCTCACATAGCAGCCCGATGACACGTGCACGTGGCGGCGAGTGACGGAATCCTGCTCGGGCACGGCTACTAGCCGAGCATCCCCATCCGGTGGCTGGACACGGGCGTTCCTGGCGCCTGAAGCTGGTGACATGACAGAGTCGTCTCGGGATCCGGATACCTCCCGGCAGCTGATGGCGCGGGAGGTTCCCGACTATCACCACTCGCGGAACCCGCTGCCCGCCGGGCCTTTCGACCTCGCTGTCATCGCATGCACGAAGCCCGCCCGATGGGTATGCTGCCGGACGTCATGGACGTGGACACGGTGGTCGTGGGCGCGGGTCTGGCCGGGCTGAGCGCTGCACACGCACTGCAGACAGGCGGCCAGACCGTCACAGTGCTCGAAGCGGACTCCGAAGTGGGTGGCCGCACCCGCACGCGGGAACTCGGCGCCGGGATACTCACCGAGTTCGGTGGCGAGTGGGTCGGCCCGAGACACCAGCACATCCAGCGACTGGTGGCCGAGCTCGGATTACGACAGCGGCCCGCGCATCAGCTGGGCGGGCCGACCCGGTGGCGCGGCGGGCAGCGAGACACGGTCCGGCGGCTCCCGGCACTGCCCGTGTCGGAGGAGGTCTCCCTGCTGCGGGCGTTTTGGCGGCTCGGCCGGCTCGCGACAACCGTCGACCCGGTGCGCCCCTGGTTGTCGCCGGACGCAGCGGCGCTGGACTCGCGCGCGTTCGCGGAATGGCTTCGTGACAACGGGGTGCGTGACGACGGTTTCCAGTATCTGGCCACAGTGGTGGGCGCGCTGATGTCCGCCGACATCGAGTACGTGTCCCTGCTGCACGTCCTGTGGTGGTTCGCCCGTGGCGGAGGCGTACTGCGCATCCTGCACACGACGTTCGCCCGCACCATCGTCGAAGGTTCCCAGAGCATCGCGACCCGCCTTGCAGCGCGACTCGGTGACCGTGTCGTCCTCGACGCCGCGGTACGCCGCATCACCGACACCGGCTCCGTAGAGGCCGAGACCGCGCACGGAACAACCGTGCGGGCACGCCGTGCCGTCGTGACCACGCCCGTCGGTGCGCTGCGACACCTCGACTTCGACCCGCCGTTGCCCGCGGCACTGGCCAGTCTCGACCAGCTACAAGGTCACCCCGGCACCAAGGTCACCGCGCTACTGCCCCACGAACACCGGATGCGACATCGGGCCGCCATCGGCGGGAACACGGTGACAGTCGCCTGGCGCGCGGGCCGCCGCATCACTGGTTACGCGGCACTCGGGCACACCGAGGCGCCCGATGACACGCTGATCTCGGAACTCGCCGCGCTATTCCGGCACACGTCGGACGACCTCCAGCACGCGGCGGTGTACCGGTGGAACGCGCACGACTACATCCCTGCTTGTGACATCGGCTTCGCGCCCGGCCAACTGCTGCGGCACGGCCCGCAGCTGACCCGTGCGCACGGCAACGTCCACTTCGCCGGAGCGGAACGCAGCAGCTGGCCGAACAACATGGAGGGTGCCGTGGAGAGTGGCGTCAACGCGGCACGCACCATCCTCAGCGGCTGAGCCGATGTCGGCACAGTGCCTTCACTGCGGATTCAGCAACTCGAATCGCTGGGTTTGGGGACCGACTGGCCGAACAACGGCCGGGCCTTCAACCCGAGATACGTCCCCAGGATCGCGATGATCATCCAGAGCCATCCGTGCAGGCTGAACGAAGCGATACCGCCGAAGTAGGCACCGATGTTGCAACCATAGGCGATGCGTGCCCCGTACCCCATCAGGACACCGCCGATCAGGGCGCCCGCGATCACTCTGCCGGGCACGCGGCGTTTCCACACGAACGAGCCGGCGGCGCTGGCAGCTACCATGGCACCGAGGATGATGCCGAAGTCCATCACTGACGTGGAGTGCATCAACACCGGGTTCGCCAGGTCCTGCGCGTTGTCCGGGGCGGACCAGTAGGACCATTCGGACACGTCGATCCCCACACCCTGGGCGATCTTCGAACCCCACAGTGCGAACGCCGAGGTGATGCCCCACGGACTGCCCCGCACGACCAGAGTAATCGCGTTGAGCAAGCCCAGCGCGATCGCGGCCGCCCACAGCGGCCACGATCCCCGCAACAAGCGCTTCAGACCACCCGCGGCCGGCGGGCGCCCGACCTGCGGTGGTTGCTTACGTCGACCGATCAACACCGACACTCCGGCGATGATTCCCATAACGGCCAGTGACACCGCCAGGGCCCCACCGAAACCGAGACTGTCCGCCAGGGACACCCCGGATGCGTTGGGCATGTCCGCCGTCCAGAACGGGAAGTGCCAGGCACCGAGCACCGAGCCCACGAGGAAACCGCCCAGGGTGAACACGATCGCCGTCTGCCCGCCGCCGACATTGTAGAGCGTGCCGGAGGCGCAGGAACCGCCGATCTGCATGCCGATCCCGAACAGGAACGCTCCGACGGCCACACTGACCCCCACCGGGGCCACATTGCCGCTCGGTTCCACACCGAACCCGAAACCGGAGGCCAACAGCGGCGCGAACAACGCACACGCCACCGCCAGCATCAACATGTGCGCCCGCAACGCGTGGCCCTGCCCCACCGAGACGAGCTGTCGCCACGCCGAGGTGAACCCGAAACGAGCGTGGAACAGGACCAGCCCGAACGCGAGTCCGATGACGTAGAGCACCACCATCCGCCAGCCACTCACCGCGAAAGTGGCGACGCCCAACAGGACGGCGATCACCAGGCCGATCGCCAACGCGCCCCGTTGGGGCGGCGGCATGTCCCCCACCCGGGCCGCTTCCCCTGTGGTACTCGTACTGTCCGACTCGACCGATTGCGTAGTGGTCATGACCCGGCATCATGCTGGCCGATGCCGGGCCGCGTCACCTTCGTTCACGATGTGGACAGGATTGCGTCGCCCGAGCGGCGATGCAGAACACATCCCGCCGCGAGCCCGGCATCCCCGACGGGTAGCGCTCGCCGCTCGGCCGGTGCCAATTACAGGCGCTCGATCGCTCCGGCGAGGTCGAAGTCGTTCTCGGTGATGGCGTCCTCGGAGTGCGTCGTGATCGTGACCCTGAGGTTGTTGTAACCGAAAATCTGCAGATCCGGATGGTGGTTCATACCGTTGGCGATGTGGCCGATCGCGTTCGCCATCAGCAGCGCCGCACTGAAGCCCTTCAACTGCCACGTCTTCGTGATCGAACCACCGTCACGTTCCCACCCATCGAGGTTGCCGAGCTTCTGTTTGATCTCGGCATCCGACAGTGCGGCCATCGCGCATCCTCCTTGTTCGTTTCGCTTTCCTCACCGGCGTACCCAGCGTGCCCCGATGATCACACACGTGCAACGCCAGTCAGTCACACGAACATCACCCCTTCACCGAACAGTCGCACAGCACCACACTCGCCCGCTGGGCTCATTCATTCGGTACGGCCGGTCAGCGCAACACTGGCACCGATCCCGATCATGGCCAGCCCACTGGTTCCGCCGATGGCGGCCATCCGACGCGGTGAGCGGGCGAACCACGCGCGCACCGTGCCCGCGAGGGCCGCCCAACAGCTGTCCAGCACCAGCGCCGTGGCGGGGAACAACGCCCCCAGCATCAACAACTGAAGCGGCAGGTGGCCCGCGGCGGGCACGGCGAAACCAGGCATGACCGTCACCAGGATCACGATCGTTTTCGGATTGGTGACACCGACCACGAGCCCGTCACGGGCCGCCCGCAGCGGTGGGACGGCCGCGATCCGCTGCTCCAGCGCCTCGGCCATGGAACGGCGTTTCCGGATGGCCTGCACCCCCAGGTACACGATGTAGGCGGCACCGATGTACTTCACCACGTGCAACGCGACCGCCGAACGTTCCACGATCTCGCCCATACCGAACGCGACGGCCACCACCTGCAACGACACGCCTGCCGCGTTGCCGGCAACCGTGGCCAGAGTCGCTCGCCGCCCGGCCGTCAGCGCCCGACTGATGGTGAACAGCACCGACGGACCAGGCAACGCGACAATGACCACGACGGTCACCGCGAACGCGGCGACATTGCTGAACGGCACCACACCCTGCACGCTAACGCGAGCCGCTCCGTCGTCTTTTCGTGATCACGACGATCGCCACCCCGCAGAACAGGACCACCACCACCGCGCCGGCGACCCACCCCCAGATGTTCCCGCGGTCCTCGATCTCGTCGAGCGGCGTGATGTAGACATGCGCACTCTGGCTGGCACTGATCAACTTGTCATCGACGATGACGGGACCTGCCGGTGCCAGGGTTCCCGTGAGCTCGAGACTGCCCTGTTTCTCGCCCGTGTCCTGATCGAGCGAGTAAACCTGTCCAGCAGTGGTGGAAAAGTACACGCGGCCCTTGTTCGCTGCCGGCGCTCCCTTGATCGCCCCGGTGCGGGTGTGCCACAGCTGCTCCCCGGACTCCAGGTCGTAGGCGTAGGCCTCGTCCGTGGTGGGACTTCCGACGAAGACGGCGCCGTTGTGAATCATCGGCGCCCCCGAGCGGTTGTTCGTCGGTTTCTGCCCGGTGCCAAGCGTGTGTTGCCATTCGATGTCACCACTGACCACATCCATGGCGACGATGATGTGTTCGGCACGCTTCGTGCCGTCGCTGCCGTCGGGCACTCTCCGGTTCGCTGTGGTGACCACCGTGCCGTCGGCAACCGCGGGTGGCACATCGTCGAGTCCCGCGTCCACCTCGTCGAACTCCGTCCGCCAGGCGATGGCATCGGCAGCGGTGTCGTAGGCGTAGAACGCGTACGGCTGGGGTTTGCCACCACCGAAATACAGCATGTCGCCCACCGCGGCCGGCGACGACATGCTGACCCTGTTCCGCAGTTCCTCGACATGACGTTCCTCGCCCGTGGCCGGGTCCAGTTCGTAGAGATGACTGTCGCCGGTGACCGCGTACAGCGAATCCCCCACCAGGGCCGGAGTCGGCATGACCTCACCCTTGGTGTCGTAACGCCACAGTTGCTCTCCGGTGTCGGCATCCAGAGCCAGCACACCACTCGGCGGCATCCCGCGGACGAGCTCGTCGCGAGGATAACGGTTGCCGAACCCGACAAACACTCGTCCGTCCCGATAGATCATCTCCGAGTGGACCCAGTTCGGGGCACGCGCCTGCCACAACTGTTCACCGGTGGCAAGGTCGAAAGCCTGCAATTCGCCCGAGTCGTGATTGCCGACGAACATCGTCCCGTTCGCGATCACCGGTGTCGCCCGCACCTCGTTCGCCGTCGGCACAGCCCCGGTGTACACCTCGTCCAGCCCGGACGAGACATTCGCGTTGTTCGTCGCAGAATACCGGTACTGCGTCCACTCGTTGGCCGCGCCAGCGGCGGGAGCGGCCACCGATGCCGTGACCACCAGAATCGTCGCCACCATTCCGGCCACACTCCGAACACGCATTGTGCTCACCGTACCGCGGACGTCGCTGTGACTCGACGGAACGTGGTGGAGGGAACTTCGTCAGCCCTGCCCAGCGCCGGAACGCACACGTTCACGCTCCCGCCCCGCCGATTGGGCCGACCGCGCGTGTGGGGTGACAATGTGCGGACGGAGCTTACGACAGTCCGTGACTTCCAGCAGTGCAGGCGATTCGTTGATCTCGTGACCAGAGTCGACCGTGAGGATACGAGGAGAGGCCCATGACTGAGCTGACACTGGTGCGTCACGGCGAAACCATCTGGCATGCCGAACATCGCTATGCGGGAAGCAGTGACATCCCGCTGACCCCGCGCGGCAGACTGCAGGCTCAAGAGCTGGCGGAGTGTCTGGCACACACCGGCCTCGACGCGATCCACACATCCCCGTTGATCCGAGCACGTGACACCGCCGAAGCCGTCGGGCGTGCTGCCGGCCTGACCGTCCACACCGACGCGCGGCTCACCGAGCTCGACTTCGGCGCGGCAGAGGGCTTGACCGGTGCCGAGATGACCGAACGATTCGACACGGCGCGGCAGGATTTCGTGCGGGACCCCGTGACTCATCACCTACCGGGCGGCGAGGATCCACGACGGGCCGTCCGACGCATGACGGCCTGCCTCACCGAACTGACAGCGCAACATCCCGATGGCCGTGTCCTCGTCGTCGGACACGGGACCATTCAACGGCTGGTGCTGTGTCACCTACTCGGCCTGCCGTTACAGAATTACCGTCGACACTTCCCGACAGTGCGTAACTGCGGTCTGAGCACCGTCCGGTGGGACGGCACCGACGAGCCCAGTACCGTCGCGCTGATCGAGTACAACATCCCGACCGGCTCCGCCGGTACCGGACCATGACACCACGCCGATTCGTGACCGTCGCCCGCTCTCCGCACGACGACAGGGTGCCGGCATGCCTCGAACTCGACAGTCATCGATACTGTCGACGGCCCGGTTCGTTACTCGGATGGCCACAGTAAAAACTCTCCGGCTCAACACGAGCCGGCAGCAGGTGTCGTCGTCGAACGGTGGGCACACAGCAACACTGCCAATCGGACGGATCCCCTGATCGCCCATACTCGCAGCCTGGCGGCTTCTACCGAGCCGACAAGACCGTGTCGGGTTACCTTCACGATAGAGATCTCTGTCCGGGAGGTGGATATGGCGACGGTGAGCATCATCAAAGCGGACACTGGCGGACTCGTCGGACACACCGGGGTGCACCCCGAGATGGTCGAGCACGCGCGACAGGAAATCGAGCGGCGTCGCGACGACCTGTTGTTGGACGGGCACGCGGCGACCTGCGGCGACGACCTGTTCTTGATTCTCGTCCACACACACGGTGCCGAAGCGGAAGCGATTCACAGTTTCGCCTGGGACGTGTTCATGGCGACCACCGACATCGCCCAGCGGCTCGGGTTGTACGGGGCAGGGCAGGATCTGCTGTCCGACGCGTTCTCCGGGAACCTGAAGGGGCTCGGGCCCGGATACGTCGAGGTCGACATCGAGGAACGGCCGTCCGAGACCGTGTTGTGTTTCCTTGCCGACAAAACCGAACCGGGCGCGTGGAATCTGCCATTGTATCGGATGTTCGCCGACCCGTTCAACACGGCCGGGCTCGTGATCGACCCGAAGATGCATCCCGGCTTCCGATTCGAGGTGACCGACCTGGTCGAGGACAAACGCATCGTGCTGCACTGTCCGGAAGAGCTCTACGACCTGTTGTTGTTCATCGGCGCCCCCGGTCGGTACGTCATCCGGCAGGTGGAATCGAAAACACTGGACGAAGTGGCGGCGGCGACGAGCACGCAGCGGCTGGCACTCATGGCGGGACGCTACGTCGGAAAGGACGATCCCGCGATGCTGGTGCGGTGCCAGTCGGGCATGCCCGCCGTGGGCGAGGCGACGGAACCGTTCGCCTTCCCGCACACCGTCGCGGGTTGCATGCGGGGTTCGCACCACGCCCCGCTGATGCCGGTGTCCGGTGGCCAGGCGCATCCCAGCCGTTTCGATGGGCCACCGCGGGTCGTGTGCCTCGGTTACCAGTTGACGGAGGGCCGTCTCATCGGACCACGGGACATGTTCGATGATCCCGCATTCGACCCGGCTCGGACGCAGGCGAACGAGATTTTCAGCTACCTGCGAGGGCACGGGCCGTTCGAACCGCACCGGCTGCCGATGGACGACATGGAGTACACCACGTTGCCGGCCGTGGCCGAAAAACTCAGCGACCGATGGGAACCGACCACGGAGTGAGCGGACAACGATGCTGCTTCTGGATCGTTCACCGGGGCGCGTCGCCGGGGAACAACAGGTCACCGTGGGCGACGACACCGGCAACCCTGCGGCGTGGGGCCTGTGGTTCCACGGACGCCCCGACTCGGGTATCCGTCCGTGGGTCGACCTGTTCGTCGCAAATACCGCGATACTGCCGGAAATCGCCGCAAGCCTCGGACCCGGCGGGTCACTGATGGTCGCCTACGAGGCCGACGAGACCGAGAGGTGCCTGCGACGCCGGGTGCCCCCCGTCGCCACCCCGCTCGGGAGGGAACTGCTGCGGGCCGGGTGCTCGTGGTTCAAGGACTGGTACTACCCCGAGGGCGGTAAGGAAGGCGGCACCAAGTTGCAGGGAACTCTGCCGTTGGACGAGCAGCACCGGCGCACTGCCCGCCGACGGCTCAGTGCGGAGGTAGAGCGGTACATCGCGCGCCGCGCCGCGGGCGAGCAGGATCGGGAGCGCGCCCGGGAGGCGTTGCGTCTGCTCCAGTCCGGGACGTGACCGCGCCGCCGGCGCGCTCGGCAGGACACCGTCATCCGCGCCACGGGCACGAAAACACCCTCGTGCGCACGTACCTCGCCACCGCAGACGCCGGTCGTAGTGACTACCGATTCGCCAACCATCGTTGGAGTCGCTCCAGTCCCTGGTGCACGGCGTCGGCCGCGCCCGCGAACGACAGCCGCACATAGCGATGCCCCTCGACCGGGTCGAAGTCGATACCGGGTACGACTGCCAAACCGATCTCGTCGAGCCACCGGCGGCACAACGCGAACGAGTCGTCAGCCAATGAGGACACATCGAGCCAGGCGTAGAAGGCGCCGTCCGCGGGCGCGAACCGTTCGAAACCCAGCCCCCGCAAACCGTCCAGCAACAGGTCCCGGTTGCTGCGATACCGAGCGACGTGCTGATTCGCCTCGGCATACGACTCGGCGGTGAACGCGGCCACCGCGCCGTGCTGCGAATGCACCGGCGGGCAGATCGTGAAGTTGCCGGCCAGCCGATCCACCGCACGGTGCAGCTGCTCCGGCACGAGCATCCAGCCGATGCGCCATCCGGTCATCGCGAAGTACTTCGAGAAGGAGTTCACCACGATCGCGGCGCGCGACGTGCGCCACGCACAGTCCGGTTCGGCCTCGAACGAAACACCGTGGTAGATCTCGTCGGAGACCAGCCGTATGCCCCGCCGTTCACAATGCGCGGCGAGCGTGGCCAGCTGATCCGGGCGCAACACCGTTCCCGTCGGGTTGGCGGGGCTCGCCAGGACCACTCCTGCCACGTCACCTGCCGCGTCCACCATGTCCGGGGTGGGCACGTAACCCGCGTCTTCCCCGCACGGCAGGTCCACCACTTCGCAGCCCAACGCCGACAGAATGTTGCGATACGCCGGGTAGCCGGGGCGCGGCAGAGCCACCCGGTCCCCCGCGTCGAAGGCAGCCAGAAACGCCAGCAGGAACGCGCCGGACGACCCGGTCGTCACCACCACATCCTCCGCGGCCACCGACAGCCCGTAGTTACGGCGGTAGTGTTCCGCGATCCCCTGCCGCAGCGGCGGGATACCGAGCTGCTCGGTGTAACCGAGGTTCTGTTCGTCGATGGCGCGTTTGGCTGCCGCTCGCACCGGTTCCGGCGCCGGGTTCGAAGGTTGCCCCGCCGCCAACGACACGACGTCGCCGTGGGTCTCCTGCCTGCGTGCCGCTGCCGACAGCACGTCCATGACGCGAAACGGCGGCACGTCCGCGCGCTGCGCCGCGTGTGCCAACCTCGCCGTCTGCTCCGGGTGACTGTTCATACCGCGAACCTACTAGCTTTCGGCCCGGCCGGATACGGCACTCTGGCGACAGCATGCCGTCAGTGCCGCGTTGTCACCCCAGCACCCGCGTGAGCCGCGAGGCCAGGTTCCCGCGCTCCCCGACCTCCACCGCGGTCAGGCCGAGCCACTCGGCCATCACCCGAAGTTCCGCCGCCAACTCGGCCGTGATCCGCGAGGGATCCGTGTCGGGTTCGGCGAACGCTCCCGGCACCAGCAGCACACCTCGCTGCCGGTCCGCCTTGAGATCCACCCTGCCCACCAGACGGCCGTCCAGCAGGAACGGAAACACATAGTAACCGTACTGTCGCTGCGCCTGCGGCACATAGATCTCGATGCGGTAGTGAAAGTCGAACAACCGCTCGGCACGATCCCTGTTCCACACGACCGGATCGAACGGACTCAACAACGCCCGGCCGGTGATGGACCGCGGCGTTCGCGCCTCCCGGTGACGATATGCGGCATCCCGCCAGCCCGGTACCAGTACCGGTTCGAGTACCCCCTCCGCAACCAACTCGTCAACCGCCCGGCGCGACTCACGGGGGCGCAGTCGGTAGTAGTCCCGCAGATCCGGCTCCGTGGCGATGCCGTACGCTCTGGCCGCGCGCGCCGTCAACTCGCGGACCGCATCCGCCTCATCCGCTTCGGGACGCGCGAGGACCGCCGCGGGAACCACCCGTTCAGTGAGGTCGTATCGCCGCTCGAAGCCGACTCTGGTGGCCGTGCTGAGTTCCCCGATCGCGAACAGCCACTCACACACCCACTTCACCTGGGAGCGGTTCCACCAACCACCCTTGCCCGTGCTCGACTCGATCCCGAGCGCGTCCTCCAACGCTCCCGCTCCGATCGGGCCCAGTTCCCGCACGGTCTGCAGCACCTGCTCCGCGAGCTGCGGCGCGGTGTTGGCTACCGAGTTCGGGTCGGCGCGGTAACGCTGTTGCCATCGACGCATCCGCCAACGCAACAACGGCCAGTCATCCACCGGCAGCAGGCAGGCGGCATGCGCCCAGTACTCCACCAGCAAGCGTGGCTGCCGTGTCGTGTGCGACCACGCGGCGTCGTCGACGAGCGCCGGGTTGTACGGACCAAGTCGCGAGAACAGCGGCATATAGTGCGCCCGCACGCACACGTTGACGGAGTCGAGTTGCAACAACCGGATGCGCTGCAACATCCGGCGCAGGTCACCACGGTTCGGGCTCCGTTCCGGGCGCGACGGTGGGAACCCCTGTGCCGCGAGCGCAGTGCGGCGCGCCTCCTCCGCAGTGATCGTCCGCATGGCCACGCACCCTGCCACACGACACCGACAAGAGACACGGTACACACCCCACCACCCGACGGGCACCCGGGCGGAACCCCGTACATTGCCTGGGCATGAGCACCGCGAGTGTCCGAACCGCCACCACAGCAGATGTCGCCGACATTGCCCGTATCCAGCGCAGAACCTGGCACGTCGCCTACACCGAACTGTTGGATGAGCAGGCGCTCGCCCAACTCGACTCGACCGAGGTGGAACAGGGCTGGACCGCCACCGTCGAACATCCCGATACCGAGGTGCACCTGGCCATCGAGGCGGAGACGATCGTGGGCTACTGCGTGGCCGGACCCGGGCCGAACGAGGAGATCGCGGCCGCCGACGGGAGTCTGCCCGAGGATGCCGACACCGTCGGCCTGATCGGCGGCCTACTGGTCGAACCACGGTGGGGCAGGCGCGGCCACGGTGGCCGGCTCCTGGCCACGGCCGCACAATGGCTGCGACAGCAGGACATCACCCGCGGCGTGACCTGGGTTGCCCAATCGGACTCTGCGACCCTCGACTTTTTCCGACGCGCGGGATGGAACCCGGACAACACCGTGCGAACCCTGGATGCGGGGGAACGCACGATCCGCGAGATCCGAATCACCGGGACTCTGGCACTGGAGTTGCGCGAGTAGCGAACCCCGCATCGTGGAACGCCCGGCTGGTAGACTGGACGCATAATTGTGCAAGGGATTTTCCGAGTTCAAGCTGGGGACGACGCGGTACCACAATCCTGCTCGCATGATGAGCGCAAACAGACCCACACCGCGGGAAGCATGCGGGAGGATTCGTGATCGGTTGGTTGTCCCTGTCATTCGTGATCGCGCTCGGCCTGGCCGTGGCCCCGATCTTCAGCGTCGAGGTCGTCGTGATCACGCTCGCGACCACCACGTCCATTCCGTGGATGCTGCTCGGCGCCGCTGTCGCAATCGGTGAGATCACGGGCAAGAGCCTCTACTATCTGGCTGCCCGCGGAACGATCCGCCTACCCACCCCACTGCACAATCGGCTACGCGCACAACACGCTCCCGGGGCCCGGCGCAGGAAGCTGCGTGCCGGCAGCAACCGAGTACGGACCTGGTTCCACAACCTGCGCGAACGCTGTATCCGGCATCCCTACTGGATGGGAGGCACCTACGGGATCAGCGCGATCCTCGGTATGCCGCCCTTCATGGCAACCACGGTATTCGCCGGGGCGATGCGGATGCGGCCGAGCGTCTTCCTGACCACCGGCGTCACCGGACGGTTCGTTCGTTACAGTTCCCTCGCTGCGGCCCCGGCCCTTGTCTCCACGTGGCTGCCGCTCTGACCACACCGGGCGTTGGGTGCGACCGCTGCCACCCACGACCACTCAGGACGCGGACTCCTCGAGTGCGATCGCTTTGCGCATGGCGCTGCGGGCACGCCGCCGGTCACCGGCGATGTCGTAGGCGCGGGCGATCCGATACCACCCTCGCCAGTCGTCGGGATGTTGCTCGAGTTCCGCGCTGCGTTGCGCGAACCACTCGTCTGCGGCGGCACGGTCGACTCGCCCGGACGGACGCCGCGGCAGTTCGGACAGGTCCAGCAGCCCACCTTCGGATTCGAGCTTCCGGGCCAACTGCTGCACCCTACGTCCCGAGCGCCACGTTGTTACGACGATCCACGCTCCGAGTACCGGGAGCAGCAACACCCCGATGCCGAGCAGCACCGGCACGGTCTCGCCGGAACGAACCAACGCCAGGCCCCTGCCCGCCAGCAACACCAGATACACCAGCAGTGCCGCGGTGAGCAAGAGTGCCAGGTTGCGAGCTCGCATCTCCGCTGCCTCTACTCCAGCAGGTTCTCGAGCCCCACGGTGAGGCCCGGACGCTGCAGTACGGAGCGCACTCCCAGCAGAACCCCCGGCATGAACGAAGCACGGTCCAGCGAGTCGTGCCGAATCGTCAACGTCTCCCCCGCGCCGCCGAAAAGGACCTCCTGGTGAGCCACGAGCCCCGGTAGTCGTACCGAGTGCACGGGCACGTCGTCGATGGTGGCACCGCGCGCGCCGTCCACTTCCGAGGTGGTGGCATCATGACCGGTCGTCAATCCGGCCTGGGCACGTTCGTGGGAGATCATGCGTGCGGTGTGCGCCGCAGTCCCGGAGGGGGCGTCGACCTTCCGGTTGTGATGCATCTCGATGACCTCGGCCGAATCGTAGTAGCGCGCGGCGAGTTGCGCGAACCGCATGGACAACACCGCACCCAGCGCGAAGTTCGGCGCGACAAGCACCCCGAGATCCGGTGCTTCGGCGAGTAACTCGCGAACCGCGGCGAGTTTCGCCTCATCGAACCCACTCGTGCCGATCACGGTATGGATGCCGTGTTGCACGGCGAACCGCAGGTTCTCCATCACGACGTCCTGGTGGGTGAAGTCGACGATCACGTCCACGTCCGCGGCCTCGGTCCGTTGGTCATCCGAACCGACGGTGGCGACCAACTCCATGTCGTCACTGTTCGACACGGCGGACACGACCTCGGTACCCATCCGACCGTGAGCGCCGAACACACCCACTTTGGTCAACGCGCCGCTCATCACTCGTTCACCTCACCACGTCATGCTGTTACGTCACCGTGAGCGCGACGGTGTGCCGCCAGGGCCAGGGTGGTTGCCGTCACAACATGACGACACACCGTCCGCACGCGGGATCCTAGGACTGCGGTTGTTCCGAGCTTTCCGCCGCGGAGTCGTCCGCGGCCGCATCCTCGCCCTCCTGCACGGGGACCAGGCTGATCTTGCCGCGGTTGTCGATGTCGGCAATCTCCACCTGGATCTTGTCGCCGACGTTGACGACGTCCTCGACCTTGCCGATGCGTTTGCCGTTGCCGAGCTTCGAGATGTGGACGAGACCGTCCTTGCCGGGAACCAACGACACGAAGGCGCCGAACGCCGCGGTCTTGACCACGGTGCCGAGGTACCGTTCCCCAACCTTGGGCAACTGCGGGTTGGCGATCGCGTTGATCCTGTCGATCGCCGATTCGGCCGACGGGCCGTCGGAGGCACCAACGTAGATGGTGCCGTCGTCCTCGATCGAGACGTCCGCACCGGTCTCCTCGGTGATCGTGTTGATCATCTTGCCCTTCGGGCCGATGACCTCGCCGATCTTGTCGGAAGGAACCTTCATGCTGGTCACCCGCGGCGCGTACGGACTCATCTCGTCCGGCTCCGCAATGGCTTCCGAGATAACTCCCAGGATGGTCATACGGGCGTCCCTGGCCTGGTACAGCGCCGACGACAGCACCTCGGAGGGAATACCATCCAGTTTGGTGTCGAGCTGCAGCGCGGTGATCAGGTTCTGCGTACCGGCGACCTTGAAGTCCATGTCGCCGAACGCGTCCTCGGCACCGAGAATGTCCGTCAGCGCGACGTAGGAGTCCTCGCCGTCGACCTTGTCCGACACCAGGCCCATCGCGATCCCGGCGACCGGATGCTTCAACGGCACCCCGGCGTTCAACAAGCCCATGGTCGAGGCGCAGACCGATCCCATCGATGTGGAGCCGTTGGAGCCCAGTGCCTCGGACACCTGCCGGATCGCGTACGGGAACTCGTCACGCTTCGGCAACACGGGCACGAGCGCCCGTTCCGCCAGCATGCCGTGTCCGATCTCCCGGCGCTTCGGTGTCCCGACCCGACCGGTCTCACCGGTGGAGAACGGCGGGAAATTGTAGTGGTGCAGATAACGCTTCGTCGTCTCCGGCGAAAGCGAATCGATCGTCTGCTCCATGCGCAGCATGTTCAACGTGGTGATCCCCAGTATCTGGGTTTCGCCACGCTCGAACAGCGCGGAACCGTGTGCGCGCGGTACCACACCGACCTCGGCTCCCAGGGAACGAATGTCGGAGGGGCCCCGACCGTCGATACGGACCTTGTCCCGCAGGATCCGCTGCCGGATCAGGTGCTTGGTCAACGCCTTGAACGCGGCACCGACTTCCTTGTCCCGACCCTCGAAGGTCTCGCCCTCACCAAGGCCGATCCGCTCCAGCAGGTTCGCCTTCACTTCGTCGGTGGCGTCGTCGCGGTCCTGCTTGCCGGAGCCGGCCAGCGCCGTGGTGAGCTCATCCGTGGCGGCCGCCGCCACCGCCTCGTAGACGTCGTTCTCGTAGGAGAGGTACAGCGGGTACTCGCCGGTGGGTTTGCCCGCCGCATCAGCCAGCCGCTGTTGTGCCCGGCACAGCTCGCGGATGAATGGTTTGGCAGCATCCAGGCCCTCGGCGACGGTCCGCTCGTCCGGCCCGGTCGCTCCGTCCGCGACGAGGTCGAGAGTGTGTTCGGTTCCTTCCGCCTCGACCATCATGATCGCGACGTCGTCCGAACCCTCGATCAACCGTCCCGCGACGACCATATTGAACGTCGCCCGCTCCAGTTGCGTCCATGTGGGGAACGCGATCCACTGGCTGTCGATCAGCGCCACACGCACGCCGCCGACCGGTCCCGAGAACGGCAGACCGGCGATCTGCGTGGACGCCGAGCCGCCGTTGATGGCGAGAACGTCATAGGGATCCTCCGGATGCAGGCTCTGCACCGTCACCACGACCTGAATCTCGTTGCGAAGCCCGTCGGCGAAGGCGGGCCGCAGCGGGCGGTCGATCAGCCTGCAGGTCAGGATCGCGACGGTGGACGGCCTGCCCTCGCGGCGGAAGAACGCACCGGGAATACGACCGGCCGCGTACATCCGTTCCTCGACGTCCACCGTCAGTGGGAAGAAGTCAAGGTTGTCCTTCGGCTGTTTCGACGCCGTCGTCGCCGAGAGCAGCATTGTTTCGTCGTCCAGATAGGCCACGACGGAACCTGCCGCCTGCTTGGCGAGCCTGCCGGTCTCGAAGCGGACGGTGCGGGTGCCGAACGAACCATTGTCGATTACGGCCTCGGTCTCGTGTACACCCGATTCGGATGTATCTGTCATCGTTTCTCGTCTCCTCGTTCACCTCTGCGGACACTCCGCCCGCAGGTCGCGAGCTTCCCTCCGCCCGTCGGAGGCACACCCGAGCCACGATGCCGGTCATCGATCGAAGCTGCCGGGCCAACGCCCGACAACCACTACCGAGGACCGGCGTGGTGCTCGCTCGTGTGTGGCTCGCAGTCGTTATGGATTTGTCCTCTTATACAACAAGGGGGAGCGAGCCACCTCGCTCCCCCTTCCGTTCGTCAGCGGCGCAGTTGCAGACGCTGGATCAGCGAACGGTACCGCTGGACGTCGACCCGCATCAGGTAGTTGAGCAGTCGACGCCTGCGCCCGACCAGCAACAGCAGCCCGCGTCGGGAGTGGTGGTCCTGTTTGTGCGTCTTCAGGTGCTCTGTCAGCCCCACGATGCGCGTGGTGAGCAACGCCACCTGGGCCTCGGGCGAACCGGTGTCCGACTCGTGCAGGCCGTATTCGCTCAGGATTGATTTCTTTTTCGCTGTGGACAGCGCCACGTGTGCACTCCTCTATTGTTCACGGCGAGTCAACGAGCCGATACGGGGGCTCCCGAACTCGCCTGGCGTGTACCGTGCCACCCGCACACGACGGGTCAGTCGGTCTCGGCCGCCACGGACTACAGCCGGACCCAATTACCCAGCGTATCAGCCCTGCTCCGGCGGCAATTCCCCACTCGCCGAAGCGTCCGACAACGCATACCGGGCAACCGGAGTATGGACCGCACCGCGTTCGTCGCGGTCGCTGCGGAACAACACGACCTCCGTGGCCAGCCAGCTCGGACCACTGTAGGCACGCAGATACTGGGCCATTCGCTCGAGACCACCGGGGGGACGGCCCCGCGCGAGCGTCACGTGGGGGTGGAACTCCCGTGGCTGGTTCGCCGCCCCGGCGGCATCCGCGAGCCCGGTGATGTCGTCGCCGGTCACTCCGCACCAGAGCACGCTCCGGAAGGTGCCGGAACCCGCGAGCCGAACACGCGGCGCCGCCATTCCCCGCAACCTCGGTCCGAGCCAGGCCTGCCGAGTCGTGACGTCATCGGAACCGAAGAAGCCGAGCGTGACATGCCACTGCCGCCGCGGCACCCACCGCAGTCCCGGCGGCCCGGGCAACTCGGACACCCATGCGGCCAACGAGTCGACCGCCCGTTCGGGCGGCACGACGGCCGTGAACAACCGTGCCGTCAATGACCGTTGTCCGCACGGCGCAGCAGGTCCGCCAGCGCCGGGTGCTTCTCGTCGAGCAGGTCAGCCGCCTCGGAGAGCTCCTCCTCTTCCGCGACCTCCCGAATCGCGGCCAGCACCATCTGGTAACCACTACCACCACCGACCGGTACGGTTTCCGCACCGACGGTCGGCCGCGAGTCCCGCACGTCCTCCAGCGCCTCCTGCAGGGCACCGGGCTCGCCCGCAGCGATCGCGGGGATCAACACTTTCCGTTCCAACATCAACATGCGCGCGAGCACCACCGGGTTCCCGATCTTGGCACGCCGCCCGCTCATCACCTGGCTCAACATGGGGGGACTGATCCCCAGCACTTCGGCAAGGTAAGCCTGGGACACCTCGAAAGCGACAACGAGTCTGCGGACCCTGTCCCCCAGCGGCTCTCCGTACCACTCGCGCTGCAACTCGATGTTGCGCTGGACGATCCTGTACTTCTCCGCAGCAGTCACCAGCTACCCCTCGACCTCCATCGTTCGTTCGGCTCACTGGTTCCGGCCGAACGCCGCGCATCGTCGCACGTTCGACGACCCGATGGCCGCGAAACGTGCCAACGGTTCGCACTCGCAACCGTGAACACCCCAGTGTCCCTACTGTGGGTTGTTGAGGGCCTCCCGTGTAGCCAGCACGTCGTGATCGATCTGGGCCACGAGCTCCCCCGAAGTATCGTAGCGTACCTGGTCCCGTAGCTTGGAGACAAAGTCCAGCGCAACACGCTGTCCGTAGAAGTCCTCGTCCGTATCGAGCACGAAGGCCTCCACTGTTCGTTCCCTACCGGAGAACGTGGGGTTCGTGCCGACCGATATGGCGGCAGGCAGGGCGCCGGAGGGCCTGCCCTGTTCCGATTCGTCGGGGCGGACCAGCCAACCGGCGTAGATTCCGTCCGCGGGAATGGCGGCATACTGCGGTGTGGACAGGTTCGCGGTCGGGTATCCGAGGTCGTGACCGCGCCCGTCGCCACGCACCACGATGCCGTCCAGTCGATGCCACCTACCGAGTCCCTCCGCGGCGGCGGCGACGTCTCCCGCGTCGATGCAGGCTCGGATGTAGGTCGACGAGTAGGTGATCTCGGTCTGTTGTTCGTCGTTCCCGCCGGTCCCCGGCAGCGTCCGCCCTTCCAGCCGCGCACTGTGCGCGACGAACCCGAACTGTCTGCCCAACGTGCGTAGCAGGTCCACGTCACCCGCTGCTTTCGCACCGAACGTGAAGTTCTCGCCGACCATCACGACCTCCGCGTGCAACCGGTCGACCAGGAGCTCGTGCACGAAGTCCTCCGGGGCGAGCTTCGACAGTTCGGTGGTGAACGGCAGCACGCAGAACACGTCGACGCCGAGTTCCTCGATCAGGTCCGCCTTGCGATTCAGGGTCGTCAGCAGCGCCGGGTGACTCCCGGGGCGGACCACCTCCGCAGGGTGCGGGTCGAAAGTCAGCACCACGCTGGGCAGGCCCCGCTCCCGGGCCGCTTCGACCGTCGCTCCGATCAACGCCTGGTGACCACGGTGCACCCCGTCGAACACGCCGATCGTGACGACACACCGCCCCCAGCTTCCTGGCAGCTCGGATAGTCCCCGTAACCGTTGCATCAGCCACCGTCCCCAACGCGTACTCGGTCGAATCAGCGGTCCGCTACCGCTCGCCCCACCCTATGCCGGTGCCAGCACCACCACAGATCGGGCCTGGGACTCTTCGTCAACGCTCAGTGCCAGCACGCGGCCATCGGGATCGAACACACCGTAGGTTCCGTCGATCCCGGCGCGCGGCATCCGTTGACCGTGCCGTACCGCCCAGGCGAGGTCGGCGTCGACATCCCTGCGCGGGAACGCCACGTCCACGGCAGCGTCCAGGCCCAACGTCAATTGGGGCTCCGCGTCGAACTGTTCCAGGGTCCTGGCGCCACTGAGGGTGAACGGGCCGACGGTTGTGCGGCGCAACCGGTTCAGATGCCCGCCGACACCGAGCGCCGCACCCAGATCCCTGGCGAGCGCCCGCACGTAGGTACCCGAGGAGCACTCCACCAGCGCGTCCAGTTCGATCGAATCGCCAGTCCGGCGCAGGTTCAACAGCTCGAAGCGGTGCACGGTCACGGGACGTGGAGCGAGTTCGACGTGTTCGCCGTCCCGCACCCGTTCGTAGGCACGTTTACCATCGACCTTGACCGCGCTCACCGCGCTGGGCACCTGCTGGACCTGGCCGATCCAGCTCGCGATGGCCGCGGTGACCTCCGCCTCGGTAACCGCGGCGACATCGTCGGGCGCTGCGGTGGACAGCGTCTCGCCTTCGACGTCCTCCGTCACCGTCGCGGAACCGAGCACCATGCGAGCCAGATAGGTCTTGCGGTCGAGGCTGAGATGCCCCAGCAACTTCGTCGCGCGCCCGATGCCGAGCACCAGGATGCCGGTCGCCATCGGGTCCAGCGTGCCCGCGTGCCCGACCTTTCGCGTCCCCATGCTGCGACGCACCCTGGCCACGACATCATGCGAGGTCATCCCGCCCGGTTTGTCCGCAACAACGAGGCCGGGTTCCGGGGCAGGGTTCTGTTGACGAGCCACCCGCACAGCATAAAAGCCCCCGTCACGCCCCGTGTCAGCCCACCACGTGACCGTGTTCGCTCGCCACGTCACGTGGTGTCGCAGCACCGACCGTACCGATTTCGCGACCGTCCGAGTCTATGCGATGCTCACACCGATCTCGGCCAGCAACGCCTCGGCCAATCCGGAGTAATCAGTGCGGGCGCTGGCAACGGCCTGTTAGTGTCCGCCGAACGCACCGTCTACGGGTCTGAGTTCGAAGATCGGTTTCCGAGCTTCCTGCGCCAGCGGCATCAGACTGCGCACGCGCTTCAACTGCGCGAGGCAGTACGGGTCTTCGTCCACGGTCGGTGCGGGCCCGAGATTCTCCGTACCCTGCACACTGAACAGATCGGCCGCCAGCGGAACGGCGACATGATCCGCTGCTACCAAGGCAGATCGAATGATGGCGCGGAGATTCGGGCCGACGTCGACAAGGATGACGTCGGCGCTGCGAGACTCCGCCGCGCGGGGAAACACACGCCAGAACGCCGATATGATCCGGGAAGCGCGTTCCTTACCGTCCAAACACAGTGGCCACTGTGTGGACAGCTCGTCCTCGAAGCCCGACAACGCGAGATCACCGGGAAGCAGCGTTCAACTACAAGTCACTCGTGCTGCCGGGCCAACTCCAAACCTCCGAGTACGCCGCGGCCCTGCTCGCCGGCAACCTGCGAGTACCCCCGATAGACGCACCACAGGTCGTACGCGCCCGGATGAATCGGCAGCGGCTCACCGACCGCGAGCCACTGCGGTTCCGCGCGGTCATCGAGGAACACGCCCTCGACCGGATGGTCGGCGGCCCGGTTGTGATGTGCAGGCAGTTGCAGCACCTGCTCACACGATGGCCCACGACACCGTGCAACTGCACGTCACGCCGCTTGATGCTCCAGTCCACGACGGGCTCGACGGTGACTTCCTATTACCGGACTTCGACCTATTACCGGACTTCGACGAGGCGCCAAGCATCGGCTACATCGAATACCCTGCGGGCGCAGCGTACGTGCAGGATCCGGATCAGGTGGAGATGTATATTCTGGCAGCACAATGGTTGTGTGACGCCGCGCTGTCCGAGTCCGACTCGGCCGCCGCGAGCGCCACACGCGTGCAGAAGTTGCAGGTCCGTACGGAGAAACGCCCCGCCAACGGCACCGTCACGTTCCCCCGGCTCGGTTGGACCCGCCTCCTGCGCGAGACGCTCGACGAACCCGCCACGCCCCTCACGACGGTTCCCGACCGTCGTACTCCGCGCGCAGCATGCCCATCCGGATCTCGTCGTAAAACGTGGCGCGGTGATGGATCGCCTCACGACGGCGGCCCTCTTCGACGAACCCCAGTGTGCGGTACACGTGTGCGGCCCGCTCGTTGTACGAGAACACACCCAACTCGACCTTGCGCACCCCCAGTTCCTCGAACGCGAGCCGCAGCGCAATGCGCATGGCGTCCGTGCCGTAACCACGCTCAGTGTGCGGCGGCCCGATGATGATGCCGAGCGTACCGATCCGCAGCGTCGGGCTGATACCGAAGACGGCGACGTGCCCGACCAACTCGTCGGACGCGTTGACGATGCTGTAACCGAACCCACTTTCACCGGGCGTGTTACTCCACGAACGGAACATGTCCGCCGTCGAGGAAACTCCCTGCGGCAACACGCGCGGTTGCTGCAACACCATCACAGCGGGATCGTTCCACCACTCGCCGAGCACGGGCAGATCGTCCTCGGCGAGAGCACGCAGTCTGGTGAGTCGTCCACTCAGCATCCCTGCGGCATAGTCCGCGAGATCATCCGAGCCCGCAGTGGGAGAGCCGGCCATCGTGAGTCCTCCAGCGATACTCGTACCGTTTCGCGGCCCACCACCAGCGCCACACTGCTGATCGTGATCGACCGTCACCGCGGCAACGTACCAACCACCGCCGACAGAACCGACCGAGCCCACTGGCCGCCGACACCCACGTTGAGCTAGTCCACCGCCGCGGTCTCCGCCAGCGCCGGCGGCTTGTCCCACCGGCGCCTGCTGATACGCACCGGGACGTCGTCGCCGCGTTCCTGCGCGGCGAAGATCGCCGCACGGGTGCGGCGCCACCAGGTCAACAGCCGGACGGCGCCGAACACCAACACCGCCACCACCGCCAGCAGCGCAATCCGATAGTTTCCCCCACTCGCCTGCACCAACACGCCGACCAACAGCGCTGCCGCCGTGGTGGCAACGAAGCCGCCGACGTTGACCACCCCGGTCGCCGTCCCCACCCGCTGCAGCGGGTTGTAGTCACGGGCCAGCATGAACCCGATCGTCGACACCGGACCGCCGAACGACAGGATCGCGAACCCGAGAATCAACGCGGCCAGCGGGATCTGTCCGCTCCAACTCAACAACACGGCCCACACCACGACAGCGGCCGCGATGTAACTGCCCACGAACGGCATCCGCAACGACGGTCGACGGCCGATCAACGCGCCCACCAGCGGCCCGCCGAACATGGCACCGAACACGAACACCATCAGCAACGAGCTCGCCGCCGTGCGGGAGAAACCCTCCTGCTCCACCAGGAAGGGCACACCCCACAGCAGGGTCAGCACATTCGGCGCGAACATCGTCGTGAAGTGCACCCAGAATCCCAGCCGAGTCGCCGGCACTCGCCACGCCTCCCGCACTTGGCTCGTGACCCCACCAGCCGTGCCACCATCGTCGGAGGGCACCGACCTGCCGTCCGGAGTATCGCGGATCGTCAGCACCGTGGCGACAGCGAACACCGCCGTGACGACTCCGACCGCCAGAAACGTCGGAGTCCATCCCTGGTGCACCAGCGCCATCGACAACGGCACCGTCGCCACGAGGTTTCCCACATACCCCATCGCCGTGGTCAACGAAGCCACCAGCGGGTAACGCCTGCCCGAGAAGTGCGCCGCCGTCAATCGGAGGACGCTGACGAACGTCAACGCGTCACCGAAGCCCAACACACCTCGCGCCAACAGCCCCAGCGGATACGACGTGGCCAGACCCAGCAGCACCTGCCCCAGTGCGAGGAACAACAACGCGGCCGTCAACACCCGACGCGGGCCGAACCGGTCGACCAACATTCCCGTCGGTATCTGCATCACCGCGTACACGGCCACCTGCAGCACCGTGAACGTACTCAACGCGGCGGCGCCCACCTCGAAACGGTCCGCCGCCTGCAGCCCGGCCACACCGAACGACGCGCGGTGGAACACCGCCAACAGGTAGACGAACGCGCCGGTGAACCAGATCAGCCACGAGCGCATGCCCGTGTGCGCCATCACGGCGCTCCCTTCTCGCGACCGACGACACTCCGGTCACTTGGATCGTCAGAACACCCGGCCGTGTTCCCGAGCGCGCGGTGTTGTTGGACACAACGGCGCATCATGTGGGCACGACCCCGGCGACCGCCCACCTACCGTCGCGCCACCGCCACACGACGGCCACCATCCGCAGCGCCACGAACAACGTCAGCCCACTCCAAATACCGACCAGTCCCCAACCGAACACCAACGACAACCAGATCAACGGCAGGAACCCCAGCAGCGCCGAAGCGATCGTGGTGGTGCGCAGATAGCCGACATCGCCCGCACCGATGAGCACACCGTCCAGCGCGAACACCACACCAGCGATCGGTTGCATTGCCACGAAGAACCACCACGCGTGTGGGATCACCGCCAACACATCCGCATCCGAGGTGAACGCCAGCGGCAACACCTGCGACACCGCGGCGAACAGGCCACACAGCAGGCAGCCCAGCAGGAATCCGTAGCCGGTGATCTGGTCCGCCACGCCACGCGCCTTCCGGGGCTGGGAAGCCCCCAGTTCGGCACCGACCAGCGACTGTGCTGCGATCGCCACCGAATCCAGGATCAACGACAGGAACGTCCACAACTCCAGCACCACCTGGTGCCCGCCGACAGCGGCCGCCGACGTGCGCGCGGCCACCGCGGTCGCGGAGACGAAACAGACCTGGAACGCCAGACTACGCAACACCAGATCCCGCCCGAACCCGAGCTGGGCACGCATCAGCGACAGGTCCGGCCGCAGCCGGGCACGTTCCCGGACAAGGGCACGCACGAACAACGACGCGGCAACGAACTGCGCGACGACATTCGCCACGGCCGACCCCTCCAGGCCCATCCCGACCGGGTAGACCAGGATCGGACACAGCACCACGGACAACCCGTTGCCTGCGAGCACGAACCGCAACGGGCGCACGGCGTCCTGGACACCACGCATCCAGCCGTGTCCGGCCATCGCGATCAGAATCAACGGCGCCCCGAACACCGCGATCCGCAACCACGACTCGGCCTCTGCGGCGATCGCGTCGTCACCGGCGAGCCCCCTGGTGATCGGGCCCGCGAACACCTGCCCCAACACGATGACGCCGATGCCGACGAACAACCCGAGCCAGCTTGCCTGCACCCCCTCGGCGACGGCCTCCGACCGCTTGCCCGCACCGTGCAGTCGGGCGGCGCGAGCCGTGGTGCCGTACGACAGAAACGTCAACTGCTTCGACAGCAGCGACAACAACACGCCCCCCAGTGCGAGCCCCGCCAACGGCAGCGCCCCCAGATGTCCCACCACCGCGGTGTCCACGAGCACGTACAGCGGTTCGGCAGCCAGCACACCCAACGCCGGCACCGCCAGGCCGAGCACCCGGCGCAGCGGGACCCGATTCTCCGTCCTTCTTCCGGTGTTCAGCACACCAGCGAGACTATCCACCAGCACGACCGCGCCCGGAACGGGACGCCGCTCGCGACGGCAGCCCACTACGTGTGAGCCCCTCCCCTAAGATGTCCCCGTGCCGGACTACGCGCTGTTGATCTACCCCGCTGCCAACCGTGTCTACGCAGAATCCTCCCGTGGGTTGCTGCGGGCGGAACTCGACGTGTTCGCCAACAGTGTGTTGTCGACACCGCCTGCCGACATCGGCGAACGCCGCATCGGCGGGGTTGACTACCTCTGCTTCAGCACGTCGCAACCGTTACACGACACGGACGTGGCCTACCTGTCGAACCTGTCAGCCGTGTACGCACTGTTCGAACTGACCGGCGAGCTGCTGCGTCCGCTCACGATCGTGCCGGTCGCCGTGTTCGACTCCGACCTGATGACGATCCAGAAGTACCAGGGCAAGACCAACGAACTGTTCACCAAACTCCTGCTGAACGTCACGATACTGTCCTCGACCGGCCCGCAGCGCCTGTTGCGGGCCGGCGCACACCTGCTCGACCCGCTGTGCGGCAGGGGCACCACCCTCAACCAAGCCATGATGTACGGCTTCAACACCACCGGAGTCGAGGCGGACAACAAGGACTTCGACGCCTACTGCCAGTTCATCAAAACCTGGCTGCGCAACAAACGCGTCAAACACACCGCGGACACCATCGCCATCCGCAGGAACAAGGCCCAACTCGGCAGACGCATCGACATCGAGTACGGCCACACCAAACAACTCTACAAATCCGGCGACACCCGCACGGTGTCCTATCTCAACTGCGACACGCTACGCACCGGCGAACTGCTACGCCGCAGGTCGACGGACTTCATCGTCACGGACCTGCCCTACGGCGTCCAACACGGCAGCATGCCGCCGGAGAAGAACGCCCCGTCCCGCGCCCCCACCGAGCTACTGACCGCGGCACTACCCGGCTGGCTACGCACCCTCCGGCCCGGCGGAACAGTAGGGCTGTCATTCAACACGAACGTCACCCCGCGGGCAGACATCGCCGAGGTGCTGACCACCGCGGGCCTCGACGTGATCACCGGGCCAGGGTTCGACTCGTTCGCCCACCGCGTCGACCAGGCCATCGTCCGCGACCTGGTGGTGGCACGGCAGCCCGAGTGACCGGGGTCCAACCCATCCGACAGTGTCCTGCACGCCCGTCCACAGCCCGCGCAGATCCTCACTCGCCGTCCGCGGGATCCGCCTCGTCCGTGCGGTACGGCTCCGCATCGCCGGCGGGTTCCGCGCCGGTCGCCTTTCTGGCGACCTCCGCATCCGCCTCGTGAGCCACGCTGAGCAACTCCTCGATCCGACGGGCGTTCTCCGGAACCGCGTCCGCGACGAACGTCAACGTCGGCGTGTGCCGCACTCCGAGCTGATCCCCCACCCTGGTGCGCAGCATGCCGTTGGAGGAGGCCAACGCCGCCGCCGCGCCGTTCGTGTCCGGCTCGGCGTCCAAACTCTCACCGCGCACCGTGTAATACACGGTCGCGTCCCGTAAATCCGCGGTGAGCCGCGCATCCGTAATGGTCACCCCCGCCAAGCGGGGGTCCTTGATCTCATGCTGCAGCGCCGTCGCCACCAACTGTGCGATGCGCTTGGCCAATCTACGTGCCCGTGCCCGATCAGCCACGGCGGTACCTCTCTACTCGTCTTCCGGCCCCAGCCATCGACGCCGGGTGGACAACAGTTCCGTCTCCGGTCTGCTCGCCACGAATCGTTCACAGCCGTCCAACACACCGGTGACACGATCGACATCCGGTCCGACCATCGCTATCGCGATCATCGCGCGTCGATGCAACTGTTGGTATCCCGTCTCCGAGACCGAGACCTCGAACCGTTTGCGCAACTCGGCGATCAACGGCCGCACAACCGACCGCTTCTGCTTCAGCGAACGCACGTCACCAAGCAGCAGATCGAACTCGAGTGCGCCAACATACACCGACATCACCCAGAATGCCACGTCCGGCGAGTGGGCCGGGGGTGCGGACGGAACCCACCGCACCCCCGCAGTCACCTACACTCGCGGTTTCTCGCGGTATTCGTACGTCTCGATGACATCGTCGAGTTTGATGTCGTTGAACGAACCGAGCGTCAAACCGCACTCGTACCCGTCCCGGACCTCGACAACATCCTCCTTGAACCGACGAAGCGAACGGACCTGAAGATTGTCCGACACGACGACGTCGTCCCGCAGCAACCGTGCCCGCGAATTCCGCCGGACCTCACCGGAACGGACGATGCAGCCCGCGATCGTGCCCGCCTTAGAGGATTTGAACACGTCGCGGACCTCGGCCCTACCGAGCCCGACCTCTTCGTACTCCGGCTTGAGCATGCCCTTCAGAGCCTGCTCGATCTCCTCGATCGCCTGGTAGATCACCGTGTAGTAGCGCACATCGACACCCTCGCGGGCCGCACGCTCGGTGGCCTTGCCCTGTGCCCGCACGTTGAACCCGAGCACGATCGCGTCGGAAGCCGTCGCCAGGTCGATGTCGCTCTCCGTCACACCACCGACACCGCGGTGCACGATACTGAGTTCGACCTCGTCCGCGCCCACATCGATCTGGTTCAACGAGGCTTCCAGTGCCTCGACGGTACCCGAGTTGTCGCCCTTCACGATCAGGTTCAGCGTCGAGGTCTCCTTCAACGCGGAGTCCAGATCCTCCAGGCTGACCCGTTTCCGCTTCACCGCGTTCTGGGCGTTACGGAGCCTGGCCTGCCGCCGCTCGGCGATCTGCCGGGCAACGCGGTCCTCCTCGACCACGAGGAAAGTGTCGCCCGCGCCCGGTACCGAGGTGAACCCGATCACCTGCACCGGCTGTGACGGCAGCGCCTGGGTGACGTCCTCGTTGTACTCGTCGACCATCCGCCGGACGCGCCCATAGGCATCGCCTGCGACCACCGAGTCGCCGACCCGCAGTGTGCCGCGCTGCACCAGGACCGTCGCAACCGGGCCACGCCCGCGATCCAGATGTGCCTCGATCGCCACACCCTGCGCGTTCATGTCCGGGTCCGCACGCAGATCCAGCGTGGCATCCGCGGTCAGCAGGATCGCCTCGAGCATGCCGTCGATGTTCTCGCCCTGCTTGGCGGACATTTCCACGAACATGGTGTCGCCGCCGTACTCCTCGGCGACAAGGTTGTACTCGGTCAGTTGCTGACGGATCCGGTCGGCGTTGGCACCTTCCTTGTCGATCTTGTTGATCGCGATCACGATGGGTGCCTTGGCCGCCTGTGCGTGATTGATCGCCTCCACCGTCTGCGGCATCACACCATCGTCCGCCGCGACCAGGATCACCGCGATGTCCGTCGAGCTGGCACCGCGAGCACGCATGGCAGTGAACGCCTCGTGGCCCGGGGTGTCGATGAACGTGATCGCCCGCTGCTCACCGTCGAGCTCGGCCTGCACCTGGTAGGCGCCGATGTGCTGGGTGATACCGCCCGCTTCGCCTTCGGCGACCCGGCTCTGCCGAACGGTGTCGAGCAACTTCGTCTTACCGTGATCGACATGCCCCATCACGGTCACCACCGGTGGGCGCACCTGCATGTTCTGCTCGTCGCCGGCGCTGTGACCGAAGGTGATGTCGAAGGTCTCCAGTAGCTCGCGGTCCTCCTCCTCGGGGCTGACCACCTGGACGTCGTAGTTCATCTCCGAGCCGAGCAGCTCGAACACCTCGTCGGAGACGGACTGTGTCGCGGTGACCATCTCGCCCAGATGGAACAGGGCCTGGACCAACGATGCCGGATTGGCGTTGATCTTGTCGGCGAAGTCGCTCAGCGAGGCGCCACGTGGGAGTCGGACCGTCTCGCCACTGCCCTTCGGCAGCCGGACACCGCCGACACTCGGCGCCTGCATGTTCTCCATGTACTCCTGGCGCTTCTGCCGCTTCGACTTGCGCCCCTTCTTCGCGGGACCACCCGGCTTGCCGAAGGCGCCTGCAGTCCCACCGCGGCCACCGCCGCCCCGAGGGCCACCGCGCGGTCCACCACCGGGACCGCCGCGGCCACCGCCCCCGGATCCGCCACCGGGGCCGGTACCAGGAGCGCCACCTGGAGCACCACCGGGTCCGCCGCGACCGCCACCGGGGCCACCACGACCACCGCCGCGGCCGCCACCGGCGCCACCACGGCCACCGCCGGAGCCACCACGGCCACCGCCGGACCCCCCACCCGATTTGGGCGGACGCGACGGCATCATGCCGGGGTTGGGCTTGGACGGCATGTCTCCCGGACTCGGCCTGCTTCCGGTTTCGGACTCGCCTTTCGCCGCAGGGCGCTCGCTACCGGACTGCTGCTGCCCGCTCCGCTGTTCGCCCTGCTTGCCACCGGAACGCTGCGAGCCCTGCCGCTGTCCCGGAGAACCGGAACCGACACCGAAGGGATTGTTCCCCACACGCGGACCCCGCGGGCCCGGCTTCGGGCCGGGTTTCGGACCCTGGGGCTTGGGTGGCACGACACTCGAACCGCCCTCGCCGGAGTCAGCATCCGAACTCTGCTGCTCACGTTTGGGTTTGCTCTGCGCCGAATCCGCAGCGGCGGCAGGCTTCTTCTCCTGCTTGCCGGGCGGCGGTCCGGGCTTCGGTCCGGGCTTCGGTCCGGGCTTCGGTCCGGGTTTCGGTCCGGGCTTCGGAGCAGCCTGCTGCTGACCATCCGCAGCGGTCTGTTCCGCGGCTCCCGCCGCCTCGGTGCCGCCGGACGAGCCGCCAACGGGCGCCGACTGCGAACTCGCTGTCCCGCTCTGCGACCCACCGGCCGACGAAGCCGCACCTCCGGACTGCGAACTTCCCTGTTGACTCTGCCCCCCGGGGAATGCCTCCCGTAAGCGTCGCGCAACCGGCGCCTCAACCGTGGAGGACGCGGACTTCACAAACTCGCCCTGCTCCTTCAGCTTGGCGAGTACATCCTTACTCGTCACACCGAGCTCTTTCGCGAGCTCGTGTACGCGGGCCTTGCCTGCCACTGCTCTCCTCAACTGAGGCCGGCGGCTGGAC
>Ga0079226_10000074_pt1 | contig 57749 bp, 70 predicted proteins | sample Poulit2014_FD_76345 | JGI IMG/M metagenome (GOLD analysis project Ga0079226, IMG submission 76345) | Agricultural soil microbial communities from Georgia to study Nitrogen management - Poultry litter 2014 | ecosystem: Environmental > Terrestrial > Soil > Agricultural land | place: USA: Georgia...
ACTCTATACCTGTATCCTTATCCGTTACAATATCCGTATCTGCTGTATGTAGTGCCACCTGTATGTGCAAATCCCAAGCCTGCGCTATGTGGTTTAAATAATATAACAAGTCTAATATATAGTCAGCAATAGACTTCTTCCTATCCTCTTCACTCTTTCTTAACATAGTTAGTGGGTCAATTAGTAGTATATCCAACTTCCAACCCAGCTCTTTACAAGCTGTGGCTAACTGTTTAAACATCTCCTGAGCAGAAAACTCAACTGCATCCTTGCCTATAACAGGGGGGTCTAAAATTAGAAAATGTTCATTTAAGAAGTCCAGCGATTCCATCCACTCCTCATCTGAGGCTTTCTGAGCCCCTATTCCGTGCAACTTCTTTCCCATAACTAATTGACACAAGTAGCTAACTAATGCGTCCCGTCCCCCACTTTCTGGGGAATATATTGCTATCTTAGCGTTATACTTTTTAGCTATATATATGTACGTATTTAAAATGAAACTCGACTTTCCGGAAAAAGGTTCAGAATATATATAAGAAGTGAACCCTTTCTTCAGACTAATATAATCCTCCGCACTTTTAAAACCTATTTCGAATCCTCTCTCAAAAGTCTCATTCCTCTTATCTAAAACTTCCTGCCTAAATTCATTAACTCTAAAATATGCCTTACTCATCTTAACGGATTAAATTTACCTAAACTATTCTTTAATTTTTGTAGATTAACATCTTCCTTTGTCCAGTTCTTAACCTTCTCCTTAAATACCTTGTTTCTTTTAGGGGAGAACCAAGTCCCCAACCTTCTAGGTATAGAGAACTTGGGCATCTTATAAAACGGTTTTCTTTCTGTGTAGTATTTAAAGAACTTATACAGCTCACGTTCGGGGTACTTGCCTTTGTACCCCATCACCTCGTTTTTAAACTTTTGTATTTTATCCTCATCCATACTACAAACTTACTAGTTTTATTTTAAAGTTCCTAATTATTTATCACTTTCTCTCCTAATTTTCTCTATTAACCACTCTAACTCATCTATCCTAATGTTAAGTGAGTATATCCTCATCTCGTTAAGTCGTTTAGTCAACTTTTTGGAAGTATCTTCACTAATCTTAGATTTTAATTCGTTGAGCCTATCTTTAATTACTTTACTCTGCATATTGTTTTAACAGTTTTAAAGCCCAGTTGGCATAAGCAATAATCTTTTCAAAATCTTCCTTGTCTTGACCCTTCTCCCTCCAATTGTACTTGTCAATATTCCCTTTAGCGAAAGCTAGGCACTCTTCCGGAGTACAGTTAGCCTCCATCCTAGCAAACGTATCAATCCCCTTAGAGTAATGGCTTGGTTTAGAGTCCACATTAAACGCCTCTTCTCTTCTTTCTTCGTAAATTCCAGATTCTTCATCAGCACTCATCATCTTCTCTAGTAACCTTTTCTGAGTCTGTTTTTCACTATCATCCCTCAAACCTAAGTGTTCAATAAACGTGCTGGGAGTCATGTAGTATGGTGAAGCATAAAGTAGTATTGGATCAAAACTCTCATAGGCTGTAAAAGATGTGTCTTGAGGATTAACCGCCTTGTTGGAGAAATAATGGACTTTTGACATGTCTTTACGTTGACCCTCTCGCTTACCTTTGTAATTTTCAAAAAGTTTCTCTAGCTACTTGGGTTGCAACTTCTTTCAACTCTTCTTCTGATAGGTATTTCGATAGAACCTCCAAGTCTTTTAATTGTGTATTTTCCATAATGTCTATAAAAATAAAAACCGCTGAGGATTTATTTCCCCAACGGTTCAAATGTAATAATAATATTTTAAGTTTCCTAGTGTTTCGTAAAATAAATTTTACTCACAGGCGTATGAAACATACTTGAGGAATTTTCGAATTTCTTCTCAAACCTCTCCGGTCGGTAATTCCGACCTCTAATTAATTTTAACTTTTAGCGTGTTTAGCTATAGTGTGTGCCAAGTCCTCCCATAGCCAAGCGTCCCACTTTGCTATCTTAGCCACATCCTCGGGGTTATTAATAAAACCTAACTCCACAATAGTAGCTGGTGATTTAGTGTTTAATATGCCTAACCTACCTCTAGCGGAATCTGACTCCCCTTTAACTCCTCTGCTACGCAACCCTGTGATAGAAACAATAGTGTCTAATATATCCTTAGCTAACTCTTTAGACTTTTGACTAGCGTTGTTAGATATAAGGGTTTCTACTCCTGTTGCTGTGTTAACCCCTGCGCTATTATAGTGAAGGTCTACAATTAAGGAATTACTACCTTCTGTTTCTTTAATCCACTTTATAACTTGAGAAAGGGTGTGTGAATCATCATCGTTAAGCACTATCATATCTGGATAATGCTTTTTTAAGAAGTAGGTAATGCCTTTCTTAGCTTCTATTGTTAGGTCTGCCTCCTTTAGACCCCCGGAAACAGCTCCGGGGTCTTTTCTATGGTGTCCTGCGATTATATATACTTGTCTCATATTAAGGTGTTACTATAATACCTGCTGTTCTCATCTTAGCTAACAGTTCGTTAATTTTAGCTTTGTTGGCATTAGCAAGTGCAATTGCTGTGACTTCATCAGTTGCATCGGCTGTGGTTATATCATTAGTTATCGCAGCTTGTTTTACAACACCAGCCTGAGAAAAGGTAGCCTCTGCTCCTATTTCAATCCATTGGGAACCTACTCCCTTCCACCCTAACCTAGTGCCCGTAGAAGAAAAAACAAAATCTCCACTAAAATCAGGACTTCCTGCTGGAGCAGACCCCCTTATTTTATGATTTAATTGCCTGTAAGGTATGTACGTAGCAGACCCATCCAAGGAGTACACTTGAAAACTCTTAATGACAGCTGGAGACTGATACCCCACTATAAAAAATTCTACCCTAGCCACACTCTCGTCCAACATGACATACTGCATTATAGCCCCCAGATCCCTGTTAGGGTGAGTCCCGGTAGGTATGGTGAAACTTCCTCCGAAGAAAGAAGATTGTACAACCCCGTATTCGTTTATATTAGTGTCCCCGTATCTAGAGCTGATTCTTACAATACCTAAGTCAGTTAGATTGCCTCCGGTGTCGTTTTTAGCTACTACATAAAGTCGTCCCGCAAACTCCCCCTCATAATCCACAGCTACGTTAAACCGCTTTCTTTTAGAACTGTCCACCACTACCCCTACTCCAGCATTAGTAGGTATGGATACACTATTTACATTTAAAGTAACTCCTGATAAAGAGGTGGTAGGGGAAGAGCTACTAGTATTCTGGAGCGTCAAGTCCCCGTAAGCTGTAACTCCTGAAGTGGCTGAATACATCTTATTTCTCAAAGGCCCTGAATCGTAGACTAGCCAACCTAACTCTTCTTGAGGCCCGTGAGCACCATTACTGAAAACAGTGGTGGGGAATAGCCCCAAATCTCTAACTCTAGTTTTATATGTACCGAAAGGAGTGGTGAAGCTACAATGTACATAATTGGAAAAACTGTTATTATAAGTCTCCGCAGTTACAGTGTTATTCTCATCTCGTATATTCTTAAAAAAATTCTGTCTACCGTTTTCTATTTTAATAGGAATGGCTTCTGCTCCCCCTGTTAGTACGTCAGCCCTAAATTCAAAAGAGGTTCCGTCAAAGGTGTTGTTGTTCTGTAAGTACCCATCTGAAGATCGGAATACGACCCCATACCTAGTTTGGGAATTTCTCCCGATATTGGTAGCTACCCATAAACGACCCCCAATAAATTTATTAGAATTACACCACCCTCCGTCCTTAGATTCTAAGGATATTTGCTCTAAACCATGTGCCACTTCCCCCAGAATAACCGTGTTGTAGGCGTTACCTCTTGCAGCGTCCCCAGTCATAATTAAGTTCTGAGTAAAGAAGGTGGCCTGAGTAACTACAATATCTGATTCGTAACAATTTATTAAAGTTATCCCTACGTATTGGTTTTCATCGCTCCAGTCTGACCTAGCATCTTCAGACGTAGTTACTCTAAGTCGGTATCTAGTTTTAAAACTTTGTACTTGTTCTCTACCTATAACAAGCATTCTTTTGTTAGTAGAACCTATAGAGATTATAGGGGAATCCATATCTACAGATATGTTGTTATCTACATAAACCGTCATAGAGGCAGCGTACCCCGAGCTAAATGGAAACTTTAATACTGGTCTTGTATTTATAACTCTGGAACAATAATCGGAAGCCCTCTGAATGGCATACCTATCATCTGTAACCCCATCCCCAACGGCCCCAAAATGCTTAACATCGACTTCTTGATCAAAGCTCCTAGTAAACTTAACCCCGCCTACTTCTATCACAGACCCCCCGTCATCTTCATATACGGTGCTTGAAATATTAAAACGTACTGGGTCGTTAAATTTAAAATTTTCATAGTACCCATTTAACTTAATCCCCTTATAGTACCCCATCTGAAGTAAGAGAATCTCTGTAGAAGATATATCACGCATCTCCTGCATGGTGTCTTTTTCTAAGAACAACTCTCCCTCGTTAGGTAGGTTAAGTTTAAAGTAAGAACCTACGTACTGCGATAAACTAGAGTCCGCCCCTGATGGTAGAGCTTTGAGTTTGAAATAAATACTACCGTCCGCTTTAGAGTCATCCATAGCAGTCCCATCGTACCAAGTGTTAACTAAAGTAGCACTGTAAGATTCGTTAGCTCCGAACACAGGAATACTAACTCTCTTCTTTCGGATATTATGTATTACAACCTGTCCGTCAGGGTATTGTATCATTGATGCACGTTGTACCGTTGCCATATTTTAAATTCCTTTATAGTTATCCCTTATTCAAATAAATCCTCATCAGTTTCGGGAGATGAGTTTCCCTCTGCTATGATAATAGTTTCTTGCTCTACAACGAACCTATTACTTACCTCGATAGGCTTCTCATCCTCGCAACCCTTACAAGGACCAGAGGCTCCTGTTGTACTTTTATTTACTTTGTTTGAACCCTTCATCTTTTAAAATTTTAGTAGCGTGTTTTTAAACTTGACCTTATCTCAAGTGCTCTGTTATGTATCCTACCCAAATCTAATGTACTCACCGTGTGGGCGTATTGATTATTAAAATAATACTCACGAGGGGGTAAGGTAAAATCACTTAAAACTTCTAAGTAATACATTAGTTCCAATTCCTCATCCATGTCCTTATTAGACCCACCTCTTGTATTTAGTTTAGAGGTAGTTTCTGCCACGTGTAGGAACGTTTCACACACACTATCATAAACATTTTGTATCTCGTCTTTATTTAAAGTCATGTTGTTCTCTTTTAAAGTCCTAACCACCCAATTATTTGAACATTCTCCACCAACAGTCTGTTACTTTCTAAATAACTTTTCTGTTCAAAAAGGATAGAAGAGGCTTGTTTGTTGGTTAGTAACTTAAGGCAAGCTCTTTGTCTTTCATCTAGTCCGGGCCTGTAGTACGACTTCTCTGTTAGTATAGTAGCTATCTTACAAATGGCTTGTTTAGTTCTGAAATCGTTGTACAATTTAAGGTTGTCTACTAAAGACACTACAGCGTTATCAATATCCCTATGTAGGGGTTTGTCTAAAAACAGTACAGTTCCTCCGTTAGTACTACGATCCTTAAGGAATCTGTAACCGATGTTATCTACTATAAAGCCGTCATAGTTCTCTAGTATCCCTATAAAGCCCTCTCCAATTACGAAGGGCTCCCCCTCATTACCTTCAAAGGGGTTAACGAATGCTCCTATCCATGCGTTAATATCGATAACACCGTCTCTAAAGGTTAAGTATCCTTGGTCGGACTCTGTGATACCTAATTTGTAGGAATCTAAATCAAACACTTTACCGTTACCAATTTGCCCAGCTGTTGGTGTAGTAAAATACTCTGGGTGGTCTGGGTCAACTTGATTCTTAAATACAGTCACCCCACTCTCTTTAGTAGAGAAGGGGTTGGTTACTTCAACAAGTACCGTGTCCGCCTGATTTTGAAATGGGGCGTCCTCAGGCTTCTCGTATTGAAGCGTTATTTTTCTTGCGTTAAGGTCGCTGTTTATAAATTTTAACATGTTTAGTCTAATATTGTAAAGTCTATCTTCCCTGTTTTTTTAGAGTTAGCTAATACCTTCTCTAGTTGTTTAAAGTCACAGTTTATAATCCCATGTTTATCGAAAAACATCTTATATGTAGTCTTACTTCCTTTTGTTATAGGTAATCTAGGGTTCATAAAGCACATAACTAATTTTAATTCTGGGTGTTGTTCCTGTATTAAAAGGTACTTCTGCCTCTCTTGTAAATCCCTAAAACGTCCCTTAGTTTCTATAAAGTACTCTATACCCGTCTTTTCACATTTAACAATAAAATCGGGGAGGTACTTACTGTTTTTAGCTGGGATAGTATACTCAATACGCTTACTCTTGTCCTCGTAAGAAACCTCCACCTTATGTTTTGCAAATAAATCCGCTGTCTTATCTTCGAACTTGGACCTAGTCCTTAACCCTAAATTATTAGTAGGCCTATTCTTCTTTATACGAGTGGTTGTGCTAACTCTTTTCTGTTTTGCTTTAATTGCCTTTTGTCTGCTTGTCAAAATAGTTCCCCTTTAAAATTTGTCTCCTCAAAGATAGTTATTTTAAGGTAAAGTTTTGTTAAGGGGTCAAAAGCCCGGTTAACCGGGCTTTTCTTATGAGTCTATAATATCTTGAGATCTGAACTTAGTTAGTATCTCCTGAACCTTCGTCTTTAACGCATTGGCTAAAGCAATGGCTGTAGCTTCATCTGTAGCATCTGCTGTAGTTATGTCACTAATGGCTGTGGACTTTTTCATTAATCCTGCCGAAGTGGTTGAAGCTGGAGATGGCTGATTTATTTGCTCCCAGCTAGACCCATTCCACCTTTGTTGACTATTAGTAGTAGTTAGGTAGAATTTTTGTCCCACGTACCTATAATTTAGAGCTGGCCTGTCTGACACAGTTCCTTCTTCTTTTATAAAGTCGTTGTTAGCAACTAACTTAGGTGTCGCTGTCTCAGTAAACCTAATTCTAACTCCTGATTTAGTAATGTCCCTGTTATTGATAATAGTCACGTCTGGTGTGTCAGCTACATAAGCTAGTACAGCGTTAGTACAGCCTATTAGGTTATTGCCGTCTATAACAAGTTTTACATTAGTTAAAGAGGCTAAGGAATTTCTTATTATACCAAAAGTAGATTGCCTTGTGTAATTTTCAAAAGTATTTCCCACAAAAGACCAAGTCATTGGTGTGTTAACATCAGATTGCAAGTTATTATCAAAAGGGACTCTAGTCCCCGTATACTCAAAATTGGAGTCTATAAATGTATTGTAATTGAAATTAATATCTACAGCATCTGTAGGTTGAACTCTGTACAAATTGTAAACCCTACATCTAGTCATTTCTCCCGGGATATGGGAAGATGTGTACGTCTTTAGGTTACCTTCTGGGTGCCTGATAACAGCACCCTCTATCTTAACAACTCCTCCCCCGTTTACATCATCAAAAGTACCTCCATTTATATAACATCCTCTTCCTAGAGCCATGTGATCTTTTACAGTTAGCGGGTCTGGTGTGCTATTATCGGCCCTAGCTGCAACAGAATATATTGTTTCCGTAGATGTTTTGAAAGTACAGTTGTTTAATACATGGGTAAACTCTTCACCTTCTTCAAGAAGTACTCCCCTATGGCAATAAGGACAAGTATTTGGATTTCTCATTATATCTATATTTTATCTTACATGAAAGATGAACCACCTGTTGCTGTTAACTTCACACTATCATCATAGGTTGTCTCACCATCTCCAACCAACACCTCTACAGATCCGTCAAATCCTCTCATAATAAACAAAGTTCCTTCCGATAAAGGAGAAGTCTCTCCTGACATAATAGATGCATAAACGTCTGGAGCCTTGTTCTCTGAGATGTCGTAGATTGTTTTAATCTGCTGTTTGTCGATTCGAGCATCTCTTAATAGTAATTCTATACTTCTTGACATGATTTCGTTTTCTTATTTTATTTCTTAAATACAATTTTTCTAATTCCCCAAATTAACAATAAAACTCCTCCAGCTACTCCTATACAAAGTGCTATAATAGCTAAGAAGTTGGCCTCTGATTTAGTGTCTGTGTCTTTAGTTTCTTCTTCGTACTCTTTACGTACATTTACGGCTTTATCTTTTTCTACTTTGTCTGTTGAGTCTCTTTCCCGTTCTTTAGTTTTATCTATTGTCCTTGTCGTCTTTGTAGTATTCTCCTCTATCACCTCGGGGGTCTCGTAGATTATTTCAAGTGCTTTTCTTAAAGAATCTAATTTTAATATTAGAGATCTTCCCTCGGAATCTTTAATTTTAGCTACACCGTACTCATCGAAATCACCTTCTTTCACAGTAACTGAGGTATTAGTACCTTTTGTAGTTTTCTTAGTAGTTTCCTCTACTACCTCAGTGTTAACGTCTTTATCAACTTCCTTCTCCTTGACGAGAACTTCTTCTCGTTCTGATTCTACGTACTCTACTTGTACGGACTCCTGAACCTCGAACTTAGATACTGACTTGCTTTTATTCTTAAATACTCCGCAAGAAGTAAGGAATAATGTTGCTAGTACAATAGCTAGTAACCTACCCACGTTTTGTTTACTTAACTCCATCTCCCCCTCGTTTTAAAATTTGAGTGTAATGGATCAAACTGTCTAAGCTAACATTTAATTCTTCTACAGTATTCATTTCAAATAATGTTTTACTGGTCTTAGGTTGCCACTCCGAAGTACTTTTAGAGCTTATGCTAAGTGCAGATGAAGTCATTAATGCGAATAGACATATTACCTTCTTACTTAGTGTGTTGTTACATTTGTACATAATTTATTTTACCTCCTTCTCTGGGACCTCTAACGACTCCCGGATTATGGTTACTGTACTGTCTACTTTGTTTTTGGTGGGGGTTAGTTGTATCTCAGTCTGTCTCCTAACCTCCTCTATGATTATCTGACTGTAGTCTTTAGTGTTTTCTATTAATTGATTACCGAGGTAGAAGTTTAGGGCTACGGAGGCTGTCAGAAGAACGGCTTTGGTGTCGGTTATGACCATCTTAACTATATTTAAGAATCCGTCTATCTTCCTATCCACCATGTCCTTCTTCCCCTCGGAGTTTGTTAACTTATTTGCATCCATTACATACTTTCTGGTTAAATGTGATGCTACAAATTTAGTTAAAATATTATGGACTATTTCTTTGTGCTTTTTCCCCCACTTCCGTTACGTGCTCTATTTCTCTTCTGAGTCTCTAGGGTAGTTTTACCGTTCTTTTTGTGGCTCACATCTTTCTTATCCCCATTGCCATAAGTACCTCTTTTCCTATTTTCTTTATTAAGTTCTGCCCGGTACTTCTTTCTTTCTGGGGTTGCATGGTATGCCTTATCGTAAGCCTTCTTCTTGCGAATACTCTCTTTACTCATACCTCTAGCTTTATATGACGGGTGCTTACCAGCATTACTGTTTCTTTTAGATTTACCAGTCTTAGTTCCCGCTAACTTATTTCTTACCATGTTCTTTATATTTAAGAAGGGGGGTTGGTTACTCCCCCTTATCTGATTTCATAGATTTTATTAATAACTCTCCTTCTCTCGTACTTTTACTAACTTCTTTGTAGATCTCTCTAGTTATAGTCTCTCTAACGTGAGGGTTCTTTTCGTAAAACTCTTTTATAGTCTTAAACCGAGCTGTTTTAATAATAGAATCTTCCCTTTCTGACTTTAAAGGTATTGCTCCTAATTGCCCTCTGTAGTACGCTACGTTATTTAAGTACTCGGCTTTCAACTTACCTAATTCCTCAGGAGTGGGTGTGTAGGTAGCCCCCAATTCAGTGATCTCGCTAAAGTTAGAAACCTCTCTCATGATTTTCTTGAGCTGAGTCTCTGATTTACCCTTACCGTACACCTCATTTAATGTTCTTTTCGTAGAAGCTCTAATACCTCTTGAGAATGAGTTGAAAACTTGGTCGGATAGACCCAACATAGATACTGCTGACAACGTAAGTGCTAAGAACTCTGATTGTTCCGCAAGGAAAGGCTTACCGTATTCTAACAATCCCTCTTCTGTTAAGTCAAAGTCATTTAACACGATGTCATCCCCTTCTGCTGTTGCAAACCCTCTTCTGGCTTTAATGAAATCTTCTTGAGTTTCTAATACCGCACCTAAGTCTACCCCTACATTGGCCAAAGCCCCGAGTCCCATCCCAAAGATGCCTGTAAGTCCGGCTACTTGGTCCACAGCCCCAGCAACTCCTCCTCTTGAGAATCCAGCCATAGGTTTCCAATCTACGCTGTCTAAGTAATCTTTACCTAGAGTTTTCTCGTAAGCAACTCCTGCTAGGAATCCTCCTAATTCTGAACCAGCATCTCCAAACAATATACCCCTAGATAACAAGTCGTTAATTAGGTAACCACCTGAGTTTAATAGACTTCTTTGAATAGCGTTATTAGCTTGAATCTGGTATTCTTCACTACCTTCCTTAAGCTTCATAATACGCTCTTTTTTGAACTCATCTTCCTCATCATCTTCCATCCAAGCTAGAATAGCATCGTAAGCTACTTTACCGATATAGGCTTGAGCAGTTAATCCCCCAACACGTATTGCGGTAGATATAGCTTGGAAAAGTCCTGCGTTGGCGTAGTTAGCTACAACTTCTTTAGCGTAATACCTAGCCTTATCCATATCCCCCTGCTTAGCGTAATACATCATCCTATCTACTGACAGTATTAGTGAATTTACTGTGTTCATAGAGAACGACATCATCGGAGCAATTGACTTTAAGAATGTGCTCTTAGAGTAATTACCTTGCATAGCTTTATCCGAAGAGTTCATAATAATCTCATTCTGGTTCTCTGCATATGCGTAAGCTACATCGTTAACACTGTCTAAATCAAGTGGTTGACCACCTTCCGTAGCCTTGTCAATATACATTGACAGCCATCCAATAGTAGCGTAATCTAAATCGGAATTTTGTAGTTCTTTAAGGGATATGCCTGATAACTTTTCAGTTAACTTTGAAAATCCCTCTACTCCTTTTATTGTACCACTAGCTAATAATCCGTACTCTCGCTCACTCACCCCTCTGGATTCTGATCTTAAACCCAAGTGGGTGTCTGTAATATCCCTCAACGCTAATGTTGATTCTTCCACTAAAGTTTTAACTCTCGGGTCTTTGCTTATGATCAATTTCATTGCGGTAGTGAAAGACTTCTTGTTTTTAAGCCTAGCGAAAGTCTCTACTAAAGGTGTTGTTTGCTTAAGTCTTTGCGCTCCCATAAGTGACCCCAATGATGCTGAAGCACCTACGTTACGGATAGACTGAACTAATTGCATACCTAACCTATGACTTAAAGGAACATCTGCGTTAAGAGTAGGTAGCCTTAAATTAAACTCGTCGTTCTGTAACTTATCTGCAACTACCACCCGGTAATGCTCCATAGCACCAATGTGACTGTCCGTACCTTGAAGAGCATCCCCTAAACCGTTCTTTCTAAAGTCTGTGGTTTCGTTAACAATCCATCTATCCAATGTGGTCTCAGTATCGTAGATCATCTGACCAGCATCCTCTAAGAACGTATCTAACATTTGAAAGTTAAATATCTGTCCTACAGGCAACCTATCACCTAATAGAGTTCTGTCATTTCCAGCACCAGAGGCCTCACCTGTAATCGATCTTCTTCCTCTGCCCGGGGCTTCTCTAAGGTCTACTGTATTTGAAGCGTTTGAGGCTGTCGCTGATCCTGCTTTATTGTTGTAAGTAGTGTAGCTTAGTGGATAATAGTTTACCCAATCTTTTTCCAACACTTTATTATCAGACGCTTCACGGATAGAGAAAAAGTCCTCTTTGTTAGCGTCAAACGTTTCTCTAGTAAAGTTGTAGTATTCTTTGTAACTAGCAGGTAGTTGATTAAACAATTCTTCACTAGTAACTAAAGGAATAGCTTCTGTTATACGACCTGTCTCTGGGTCCCTTATTACTCTAACTAAGGCGTTAGGGTTAGTATCTGGAGACGAATCTTCCTGTATAAATCCCTTTAACCTCTCCGCCAAAGGGGCGTTCACCTTTCTGTTGTAAGAAGAGGGGTCGTTTACTAATCTATCGTAACTCTCCGCAATTGCCTTCCAACGACCTACGTAATTCTCTTGAATTTGCTCAGGTGTCCAAGACTCTCTGTACTGTGAAGTGATGATGTGCATTGACATTTTAATTTTGTCATTTACGTCACTCCACTTTCCTTTATGCTTGGTGGCAATTTTTTCAGACCTTTTAGTAATGTCTTTTACTTTATTAATTGCTCTCGAGGCCGACCTAGTGTAATCTAAGAAACCTGTAACAGTATTCAATCTACCAGCAGTATCCGAATCCTTAACTAAAGCCTCTATTTTAATACGACCTTGTGCTCCAAAAACAGGCATGTTAAGATACGTCCACATAGCTTGACCAACATCTCTAAAAGATGTGGCTAGGAAGTTCGTATTCTTCTGTAGTTTATTAGCGGAATCTAAGGATGCAATTAGGTCTAGTGTACCAACCATACTTCCCTCTACTGCAACGTTATGTAGTACGTAGTTGGCTGTAAGTACTTTTCTGTCCGATAAATTAGATATGTCTAAATTATTTACCAGCCTATCAAATAAACGTCTATCTGAAGCGGACCGAAGTGTTGATCTTATCTCAGAACGGTTAGCTTTTATGGTGTTGGCTAATCTTTCCGCATTATTACGTAATACTTCAATCCTAGTAGGAGTTAGTTCTCTGCGTTCTGACTCTAAATCTGCTAAGACTTCTTTAAAATCCTTATTAGGGTCTACTAAATCATTAATCTCTGTGTCGGTTAACCCCAACTCTTTTAATTGGGCTTTCTTAGCTTCTAAACGTTGTTCTTGGTACTCTGGTGAAGCTTCTCTTAACTCTGTGTTCAAACTCCTCTCAGCAACTCTCTTATCCCCCCACAATTTAGCCTCATCCACGTAAGTCTGTAGTTGCTCGTTTGAGACATCCCCAACGTCTGCAAAAGCTACACGTTGCGCATCCTGCATAATTGTTAGGTAATTATCTAATTTAGAGGCTGATAAATCTATTGGATTAATGTCAGCAAACTCTCTTACAACTTGTCTGCGGTCAGCAGGCATCTGTGAGGAAGCTCGTTTAAGTGAGCGTTGTTGACCAGCTATATTATTTAACTTAGTTCTAAACTCAGCGTCAGATATGTACTTCTCAACTACATTTAATGCTCTGTTTAGTTGAGCTTCGTTAGTAACACCGGAAACTGCGTTAGCCACTCTGTTAACGACAGCTTGTGAAACCTTAGCCCCACGTAACCTACTTCTTTGAGATTGTATATAAGCTGATATAGTTCCTGCTAAGTCTCTTGTGTTCTTAGCCATATCACGAGCACCTCTATTAAGGGTTCTCATTTGATTGCCTAATGCCTGACGTGTAGTTAACGATTCTCTTCCCTGTACTCCACCTTGAGTAGCTCGTCTAATGTTTTGAGCAGTAGTTGTACGCTGTGGAGTTACTGTAGCTTCTGATATAATGCTGTTGACGGACTCTGCATCCGTAAACGCCTTTTGTACATTAGGGTTATTTACATCAATGCCTAAAGTTTCTGCCAGTGCTTGAGCGGTTTTAATAGTTCCATCCGCTACCTTAAGTATAGCGTACTCGGTTACATCTGCCCAGTACTGAGCCTCCTGTTGGGGGTCTTGTGCGATACCTAAACCTTGTCCTTGCTCTCTGCGTTGTTGGAACCTTTGCTCCAATTCTTGTATTCTCGATTGCCTGATATTTGAATCAGATAGGCTGTTTCTGATTGAATTAACGAACGTCGGTGCGTCTGTTACCCCCTGTATCTGAGATACTGTGTTCACTAATTCCGCCTGTTCAGTTTCTGTGAACGTCTCAGATTGTTGAACATCTGTTGTCTCTACCAGTCCTTCCGCTGTCTGAGTCTGCTCTTGTACAGCGTCCACTTGAGCGTCTTCCACAACATTTTCGCTATCCACTTGAGTACTTTCATCTGCAGTTACTTCTTGATTTTGTTCAATTATTTGATTAATCTCTCCTTCTAACTGAGTCTTACGATCGGCTAGCGCTTGTCTCGCAGTGTCGCTCATAGGGGGCGCCTCTGAGACACGAACTGGTTCAGCGTTAAGGGTAGAGTCAATTGTCTCAAGTTCTGCGGAAATTGCACGTACCCTACTTAGTTGTTCTGTAGATAATTCGCTTACCTGTGCATTAGAAGTTTCAATCTCTGCCTCAATCTCACCCACTTTAGACTCTATACTCATTTGAATAGCGTTCTTAGCACTATCATCAATGGCTGGGTTGTCTAAATCTATCATTAACGAGTGGATGTCATTCTCTAAAGTAGATACTTTATTTTTACTATTTGGGCTAAGTACTTTAGAAATAGCTTTGTTACCCCCGCTGAGGGTTCCGTCCGCTACAGACCCGATAAGGAAGGCATCTAATATTCCTGCTGTAGGATCTAAATCTGAATCTGCTCCAGAGTATATAGCAACTAAGTTCTGAGAAGCTTGTGTAACAGCTTCCTCTAATCCACCCCTAACCATTACTGCTGGTATTCCGTTCGAAGCAAGAAGTTTATTTACGTAACCGCTAAGCACTCCTGCTACAGCCTGTTGATTAGCCCTGCCCGTAACAATGTCGTCTACTAATCGGAATGTACCGAAAGCCTGCGAGGGAAGTAATTCAAGCACTCCGTTAAGAGCGGATACCGCCAATTTACCGTTTTCACTCAGGTTTTCGTTATCTTGCAACTCTTGATAAGAAGACGACATAAAGGGGATAGAGTTGGCCACTGTTTTTGTAACCTTTCCCGCTTGACTTAAATTAGTCACCCCTCCGGACACCGCCATCTGAAGCATGGTGGGAAGTGTCTTAATAACCTCTGACGCTAATTGTTGACCGGCCTCTAAGAAGTTACCGTTAGATAACGCATCCACAACTCCTTCGGATTCAAATCTAATCTGGTCTTGGTAGTATTCCATTGACATACGAGCACTATCGGCTACGTCGCTGGTAACAGATGCCAAAGCCTCCCCTACTACAGTACCTTCTGTTAAATCCTCATAACTTCCTGTTCTAAGTCCTTCCCACCCTGTAATATCTGCTACAAGGTTTTGTGGCATAGAAAAGAAGTTATATAAAAACTCGGGCATGCTGAAAATTGCCTCGTTGAATATGGCCGGAACTTGAGCAACAGAATTTTTAATCACCTCCCAAGTTGTGGAAGTTGGTTCTCTCTCCTCCCTTTCTTTATGAACTGCTGGTGGAGTGATATCTACAGCTTCTAGTCGGTTAACCACATCTCCCATCTCTCCTGTGTCTACATTTACTAGATTAGGGTCGTAGTATGCGTAAATACCTTGCTCAGGGTTAGTAAGATCTACTGCTCCCTCTGGTAAAACGTAACCAACCCCAGTAGATTGCTCTGCTAGGGTAGCTTGGTCTGTGCTAGTACTTTGGGAAGTTTGTGAAGGCTCTCCAAATGTTCCCGAGGTATTCTGCGAGCCTTGTCCAGAAACCTCGTTTGACTTTGGGGACGGGAAATACTTATCTGCGAAAGGTTCAAATTCTAGGTCCGTATTGCCGTTTTCTTTTAACCATTCATAAACTGGTTGTAACTGCTCTCTGTCAGAATACTTATTAACAAAATCTTGTTCACTCAAATCTGTCATACCCTCTGACTTGAGGTAGTCGTATATAGGATTTTTATCCGCCATGCTATGTTAATTAAATTTTGGTTTGTTTGTTGTAGTTGGTGTTTGTGATGCTTGTTTTTGTAATCCTCTTAGGTCGTTCTGTCTACGTACTGACTGCCCTATCCACTGTATTTGAGAAGTAGGTACTAATATCTCTTCTCTAAGCATCTGTTGTGCAATAGGTGATAAACCACTGTACATGTTTTGAACACCTGATTGGGGAACTGTACCTGCTACAAACTCTCGGTAACCAGCAACTTGTTTTGGATTTCTAGGATTACCTGATTTATCCGTAGGTAAAGGGTCTCCGCTACTGTCTACAGGAAGTCTCATTAATGCCTGCCCTTTCAAAGTAACATCTCTAAAAGCTATGTTAGATTTCTCACCCTCTTTTGAAAACACATCCCTATTACCTATCAAAGGAATATCTTCGGAATACGTTCTGGACTCTTGAGATGTGAAGTTACCTAAGCTTATTTGATAGCTGTTGGCATCTACCGCTTCGCTAGGCTTAACTATGGTTATGTTAGTAGTCGATTTGTCTGCACTTCTATCCGTAGTCGTAATTTCTCTAAAGTTGTCTGCAAACTCCTCCTGCATGTAGTTAATGGCTCCATTGAAGTCTAACCCCTCATTATCCATTAAATCTTGAACGTAAGCCCCCACTTCTCTATCTCTTCTAGCCAAATTAGATAAGGCTTCAAAAGATTGGGTAGTCCCAACTTCTTTAGTCTGTTGCATGGTATCATACCGCTTACCCCCAGATGTGGTATAAGTTCCCGTTCGTTGAGATATGGGACTAACTGAAGATAGCATATCTTTTGCTAGCCTCTGTACTCTAGTGGATACCTTATTAGGGTCGTATGTGTATATGTAAGGAGAGCTGTCTAACATTTCTCTTCCTAGTTCTGTAGAGGGCTTAGTTGTTAAAGCCATTAAATGATCTTTATACTCTTGTGCTCTCCCCTTACCTACTAAATTCTTAACCCCGTCTAACGCTTTTCCGTAGTTTTTACTAAACTCCTTAGACTGGTTTGCAAATGCCTCTACTTGAGACAGTTGACTCTGTAATTCCATAGAAAGTTTCCGAGTCTCGTCAGGATCTGTTGATCTGCTAAGGTTGTTATAAGTATCTTTTACTGTAGTCCATAACTTATTAAATTGGGGTAAATCCGCATTCCAAAGCCCGTTAGCATTTATCTTAGATAAATCTTTTGTAGCTTGTTGCTGTATTTGATCCCTCTGTTTCCTCTGTTCCTTTAACCTGTTTTGCTCAAACTGTGCGTTATTTGCAATAGTCTGCATTAAAGGTTGGAAGTTGAAAACTACGTCATCACCCCCTTGATAATTAGTCGCCATATTTAACTGTTAATTACTCTGCTTGTTTAAACTATATAATTTCTGTACGGTAAACTTTGCGGTATGCTCATAGGAGAAAGTCCTTGAGGTCCAGTCGGTGTCATTTGTTGTGGGGGAAGGGTGATGTTGTTCACGTTATTCCTTCCAAACAAACCTCCCACGTTGTTAAACACTCCTGACAAAGCCCCTTGTCCCAGCATACTCAAAGCCCCGTAAGTATTTTGGTAACCAGCTCTCCTCATATTAGCTACGTTTTGAGCATTGAATTGGTATTGATTAAGCTGGTCTTGAAATTGCATTCTATCCTCTTGAGCGATAGCTCTGTTAGCACTCATTAAGTTCTGCTGACCCTGTAGTTGGTATTGAGCATCCCTTGCGTTTAGATCGGCAGTGGCTTGGTTGGTGCCCCTAACCATAGCGTTGACGTTGTAGGGTAGGTTTCCCCTACTCCCCAATTGTCTAAGTCCTGTAACTAGGTTTTGCTGTATCTGATTAAGTTGGTTATTATATACTTGATCAGGCAAACCCACTCTAGCCTGTTGTCTGGCCATTTCTTGATTTTCCCGCAATTCTGGACTTGGTCGGAATGAAGGTCTAACATTTTGAGCCTCTAATTCGTTAGCTTGTCTACGTTGCCTAGCTCCCTGCCCTAATCCAAACAAAGCGGAAGCTCCTGTAACAATTGCAGGTAAGAAGTTTAAGAACGAATAACTAACATCCCCTTTGGATAGATTGCCTGTGTCTACTGTGGACGCAAGTGCAAATATACAAATTATAACTCCAGTTACCAACAAATATTTTAAAATTTCTTTATTAACCATTTCTTTAATGTTTTAACTCTACAAATTTAACTATTATTTCTCTAGTTATTCACTTAAGGTGCTAATCTCACTCTTAACAACCACTTTAAATAACTGTAACTTCTTATCTTTAGTTTCTTGGTCCGTTAATTCTACGACAATATACCTACCTTTAAGTTTGTCATTTAGTATTTCATCTCTGAGCTTGTTAGCGTAATGTACACCCTCCCTACTTTGGAAGTCGAATGTAACTAAGTCTGCTACGTTACCCAATTGGGTTGTTATTCCGTCCTCAGTTGTTCCCAAAATTTTGTTAGAATGTACGGCTATACTGTGGTAAGTTTTCACACCAACGGAAGAAACTGGAAACTTAATACTTGAAGAGTATTGAACGTCGTAAAATTTGTTAGGTATAGTCCCATCCACTTTGTGCTCCCAAAGATTTCCGTCCTTTAAAGTAAACATTTTGGTGAACATACTAAACCCACTCTCGGGTATAATATCTTTGAACGTCACCCAACCTTTTCTATTCTCACTCCAAGTTATGGTGTCTGTCTTACCATCCCGATCTTCGAAATCTGTCAACTGCTCGGTCAGGTTTATGTTAGATAACGTCAAGTCTCCGTCTGAAAAAAACGTCATAGGTTCTGTATTCTCTGTTAGTATGGTTCCTTGAACATATCCGTTAGATACGATAGGATCTTCTGTAACACCGCCCATAGATAGTACTAAACTACCGTCAGTCATCCCAGTCACGTTAAAAGAATATTCGTAGCTAACTCCTTCTCTTACTTGAAAACTGTTAATTACTAAATCCCCCGAATTAGGCCCAGAGTGACTGATTACAGTGGGGGTGGAGTATTCCCACCCCCTGTCTGTTAGATATGGTGTAACATTGAAAGTCACACTATTATTTTCTATAACCTTTACTGCCATACTGAATTTTTAAATTGATTTACCCATGATTTTTACTTTGTGTAGTATTCTTATTTCGTCGTCACTACACAGCGTTGGGGTGTCGTTAACAGTTCCTATATTTAATTCCCCCTGTACACTTGAGAAGTTTGTGGGAACTACGTTCGTGTTGTGAACTACCTCAACCATACCCCCTGCTAAATTAAAATTAACTGGTAAGTTTTGTGTAGATCCGAATAGTTCGTATTGTATATTACCGGATATACTGTAATCATCAGCCAAGGCGTAGTCTATTTTCAATGTACAGATTATCCTTTTAGAACTGTCTTCGCTAAGTTCCGCATAAAGGTTGTTTATTTCAGGAGCTGTATTTTCCTCTATTGTTGTCGAAGTAAACGTCCCCTGAACTCCCCCTATTGTTAAAGTAGTGACAACACTAGTTTCATAATCAGAAGAAGAGATGTGCCTTACTGTGACTGTATCCCCCTCTAAAACAGTACCGGGCTGATCTTCCCAATCCCCTTGATTAATTCTGTACTCCCCGTTATCTACAGAGATAGGGGATGGCATGTTTATACCAGACACTGTAATGGGGTTAGACTGTACTTCTATAGCTAACTGCCTATTGTTTTGACTCGCAAATCCAAAAGGTGAGGGTGTGTTATCCCCTTGCTCAACTTCTACATTTATCAACTTACTTCTTGTACCCCCTCCCGGTATAGGGAAGGTCAATTCTATCTGGTCTTCCCCAACATAATCTTGGTCCGGTGTATACGTCAACTGATTACCCACCAGACTAACCTCTCCGTGTTCTGGGGTAACGGCCGTTACTGTAACTATCGGTGGAATGAAGGGATCTATGTATAAAGCTCCTTCGAAACTTACTCGAATTATCCTAAGTCCTACCTCTTCAATAGTTAAATTATATTCGTTGTTGTAATTGTCATAATAGCCTATAAACTTAGCTCCCTTATCTTTAGCTTCTTTGGCGTACTTGACAAAGTAGCTGGTCATGTTTTTATCAATGACATCTATGCCGCTCAAACTATCTCGAACTGGTAGGCAGTTGTTGTCATCAAAGAAGTAGATTAGTCCGTCTCTGGTCGCTACAATAGACTCTTTAGCGTTCCCGCATCCGAAATTACCGTTTCTCAATTGAACAGATCCGAAAATTCTACCGCTATCCGCAACCAAGGATGTGTCTGTATTATCATAGATAATTGACTTATAGACTGGTATTACCCCAACCTTAAATTCTTGTATGCAAACTAGGGCGTTATCCCTAGACTCTAGCTTTCTTATCCACCCATGCTTGGAAGTAGTCTCACCCCCCCGTTCCCCGTAAATCCTCTCTGCATAGAACCTACCCATTCCGTTATACTTACTTCCGTAAACAAACTCATCGGAGTATCTAATTGAAGCTTTTCTTTGAGTCCTGCCTTGCTCATCATTGTATAACCTAGCCCTACCCGCACTCCAAAAGTTAGATGCGTAATTGTCACTGAAGTTTGGGTCTTGTACAAAAGCCAGAACTCCCTCATTAGTCTCGGGGTGCTCATACAATCTTCCTTTGTAGTAAGCATCCCCCTCCATTATAGACCCCTCAGTAACTGAATTTTGTCCGTTTATGATCGGGTAAGTTTGTCCGATTTCGTAAAAGAACTCCGCTGTAGGCTCCTCTCCCTCAACATTCACTTTCTTCTTGGGGGTAAATAGCTCCACCTCTATGGGAAAATCTTTCCATCCGATAGAATTTAACAGCTCTGTGTTCCTAACTTTCAATAAATACTTAACGTCACTGGCATCGTCTGGGTTAACCCTTATTTCAAAATCAACAATATCTAATTCAATAAAAGGGTATCTGAACCAATTCAAAGTTCCCGGACCGTTGGGTAATAGTACTCTTACGAATGTAACCTTGTCCCCCTTAGTGAAATCGTACATAACTTGAGACTCACTCTCAAACTGGTTAAATCTAGCTAATGAAGTTAAGTTAATTACTAAATATTCATCACCCCCTCCTTCAGTTGAATCGTACTCTCCTACTAACGTTACGTATTTTTCGTAAGTCTGGTTCTCAGATATTAGAATGTGGTACCCGACCGCTCCTTCCGGAGCCTCTGGACTAATCCTCCAGTTTATTTGAGGTACTTTACCTAACTGGGATGCGTTAGTTTCTGTTTTAATAACGAATCTCTCATCTGTGACAATAGGAAACAACTTGCCGTTTTCGTCAAACGGGGCGTAAGCTAATTGGTAACTGGCTCCCGATTTCAAAGTTGGTTTAGACTGCGTGTTTAAAGTACCTAAGTTATCGTTCCTTACAAATGCGGATTCAACACTCCAATTCTCCCCCGAATTTAAACTTCTAGCGTGTATGTAATCCCAACCAGTTGATGTGTTGAAAGTCATCTCCCCAGAAGTTACTGAATTTAAGTAGGTTGTTATATTGGAAAGTGTGTAACTTAGACCGTTAGATTCGTCTGTACTCGTAACTGTGTATTCGTGGGTATCTGGTATTACTCCCCCAATAGCCTTAACCTGAACTACAACAACGTCTCCGGACTTGGGGTCCCCATCGAAATGGATGTGCCAATTCTTGTATTGCTGTCCCGAACTCCAATAGAAAGGTATGGCGGTAACTCTAAACTTGTTAGGATTATCTATAATCTCCCCAGTAACATCGGGCTCGTAGTAAGTGGCTGTTACAGATACCTCTTCTAATTCAGGTCTATCGTACCCCTCCTCTAACCCACCTAAGGCCAACATATTTCCATTGATAACCTCAACAGTTTCTGCTGTGTGTGGAATGTAATCATACTGAGACTCTACCTCAACTTGATCTAGTACAGGATATACCCCGTCGTTATAAAATAAGAATATGTACTCGTTTGTAACGGGGTTGTAGGCTTCCGTAGGTCCGTTAGGATCTATATTACCGTTAGTTACAGTTATGTCCGTATCTGGTAGGTCAATAACCCTATCTCTGTCTATAGTTCTAGCAAGTAACCAATTATCCAACCCCGTTCTCACCCCTATGTTAACTTTCTCGACACGGTCCGTACCTATGTCAACCCTAACTTTAAGGACGTTGTGTAAAGCCACATTCTGACCCTGTCCGTCTGCCGGCTCATCCTCTGGTACGTTTCTTTTGGACATAGGCCCCCAAGTAGAGGATCTATAATCTTCATACTCGTACTGTATTCTAAACTGAAACAAATTCCCCCTTAAAGAATTAGAAGTCCTACTTGTATTAGATAGGTACTCAAATTCCGGTGGAAACAGGCTAGGATTTTTATGCAGTAACAAATCTTCTTTAACCACGACCCTGTTACCCCGCTGTTCTTTTAAAGAATTTACGTTTAAACAGTACAGTGGTCCTACCCCGTTAGTCAGTATTAAAAATTGATCATGCATTAATCGAATATCCGAAAAATACACATCGGGATCAATGGGGAATACATTTTCTTCCGAACTGTCTGTTAAATTTTCAAATATAACACTTTCAGTAACAGTATCATAGTCAAACTCCACTATCTGGTGGTACCCCATAGAGTTGTACCTAACAATGTAAGCTTTTGATACGTTTTCGAAACCCGCGGAACCTACACACCTGTTTTGCCCAAGTGGTAGGTTAATCGTTACTTTTATATTTCCTTCTAAGTTACTTAGATAATTAGCATCAGACTCATCGTTACCTACACTTCTTATATTATGTGCTTCTATATAATCGTATAAATTAATAGTTTCGGGACTATTTTCCCTGTCCATGCTACCAACTAGTAACTTTACTTCTTCTTGATTAGCCAAAGTGTTTAAGATTTAAGTCCATACTTAACGTGTCGTCTAGCGACTTGATTTAACTCTTGCTTTGTGGGAGCTTTCATTCTGTATCTGGCATTATCTCTCAACCTATGCCATTCTTTCTCATAATACTGCTTGTCCCACTTGTCCTGATTTTTTCTGTTTATGGCGTATATCCATCTTACGTAAGCGATTAATGCTTCTCTAATGTAAGGGTGGACGTAAGGTTCTCCTGTATCATTCTCTTTAGGAAAGGATTTGTATTCAATAACTATATCCCCATTGCAGTGAGCTAAATTGGGGCTTAGGTAAACCGTGTGCCCACTTATGTAGTATTTTCCGTAATCCTTCCAAGAACCTACTCCGTAAGACCCACCTCTGTAGGCTGGATTAGTTCCCCTGTAGTCTGGACGACCCGCTGGATTCTCTATTTCACATCTGCAAGCTTTAGGATTTCCGCAACCACAGGACCCTCCTAAATTAGAGATATTTTTCTCTCTGGTGAGTGCTACCAACTTACCTCCCAAACGTCTTGAAATTGATAGGACCTTTAGGCAATCTTCGGGTAATTCTCCGAGACCATTAGGGTTAATCCAAAGCTCTGTGGTATGAGTCTCGTGTAAAGGTAAATCTATTTGTAATTCTTGCAACCCCCTCATGGCAATATGGTAGGCTCTAGTGTATTCAGCTTCTCCAAGCCCTGCCTCAATTAGGTAGTGACTTACAACGTTATCTAATGTTTCTAGCTTCATAATTAATTTGTTTTGCGGTCTACCCCATCATTCTCTCTATCCGTTGGCATACTAACTTCTGGATAAGCTAACATCCAAGCGTATCTTAAAGCCTCCTGTCCAACATCTGCTGGCACACTATCATCATCGTCGGAAGGTAGTAAATTAGATTGAGTCAACTGCACAATACCTAAATCTTCAGGTATCCCATTAGTAAAGTAGAGCCTATCTCCTTTTAAGTAGTATTGAATTACACTAGGTATTCTTATTAAGCCCTTTTGAGAAAACCATTCAGATAAGGTTATAGGTACAAACCTGATAGCCCACCTGCTGTTAGATTTCTTAGAGGTTACGCTGTAAGACCTCATACCCCCCATGTCTATAGACTCTCCTAAAGTTTCTATGTAGTAAGAATCTTCTTCCTCATCGTAAATCAGTTCCGCATCTTTAGTTGTAGTTTTACCTATGTAGTTTTCATCGGAATTGTTTTTATCCTCAAACCAACGTTTGCGTAGTTGGTAAGCAACAGCGGATTTTATATACGCTTTAGCCACCCTGTAATTTAGTCTAGCGTCGTCTGTCGGTTGACCACCCTCAGACATATCTATTAACAGGTAGGTTAACTCTTTTATAGTGGTAGTCATAATTTTACTCGTTTATTTTAGCTACTTGAACTTGTTGACTAAGAAACTGATCTCTTAAAGGAATTGACACTTTAGCTAATACCCGGTTTACAATATCTAATGTCTCCCCCTCTCCCCACTCTAAGTCTACGGAATTGTCCTCATCATAAACTTTTCTAACAACGGTTCTACTGCCTGCGGTGATTGTTTCATCTTTCTCCGCATATAGTGCAGGGGAAGGTCGTTTAAGGTATTTAACGTGTACACTATCTAGTGCGCCTAATATTTGTAACCCTTCGGTATCTTCTAAGTAGTACATCTCCTCATCGTTAGGCTCCCTTAACGGGTTTCCGTAAATCATTCCTAACCTATCCTCGTCTATACGTTTCAAAGCTACAGGCATATCCCTACTGATAAGAACGGAAGTAATCTTACCGCAATCTGAGGGCAGTAAGGCTTCTCCCGATACTACGGGTATTGTCACGTTAGTCCTGAATGGGTTTAGTCTTCGGTCTGTGTTTTGCGATTTACCGTACACAACGTTAGTCCTACCGTCTAGCTTCTTGTTAGTAATCCCAACTAACTCATCGAACAGCTCTTGGGAGCTTATATTAACTAGCCTAGTGACCTCCTCTCCCGTCAGGTACTTCCCGTTATTCTTATCTAGTATATCTAATACTAGGTCATTTACCGTTTTAATACTAATCATCTCAAATCAATTCTATTTCATTTGTCTACAAATTTAATGATAATTTATTAAGGTTTTGACTTTAGGTGAGGTGCCTTTAAACAACAAACCCCCGGTGGTTACCGAGGGAATGAAACAAACAGACATTATTAATTATTATTATGGGATTCTAATTTTTAGTCTGCTTGATTTGGTGGGTTATTTATCGTAAGTGGCAAATTTCTTAACGAACTCTAAGGCATCTTCTGTACCTTTCGAGATCCAATCTACCATTTGATCTGTCAACTTATTGTCGGCTGTTAGTTTAAACACTTTAATCTCAGTGCCCGTATCTCCCCAACTAACCTTTCCTTTGTTGTTAACAAGAGTCTTAGTCTTAAACGCTTGGATAAGTCGAGCTTTCATTCTACTATCTTCACTGTTAAAAGTTCTAATAACGTGCTCAGGGTCCTTTTCTGCGTAAGCTAATGCTTTATTCAACAACTCATCTACGGTATTAACTTTAGGTGTGAAATTGTACTCCGCTTTCAACCAATCTGATAGCTCTTCTTTTGTGGCATTCAGCAGTTGAGATTGAGCTTTGATACGTAGCTTCTTAATATTAGCCAAGTCTTTAAACAACTTCTCTTCGTCAATTAAACGATACTTGTAGATAGATTTAGCTTTAGCATTTTTCTTATCTACATTGTGGTCTAAAGCCATTAGATAATTGAGCTTGTAAGTTTCTCTACCTGAAACACTCAATCTACCTTTGTGGAAAATAATAGTTTGATTAGATGCTCTTGCATTCTCACGCTGCTCATCTACAAAAGGAGACGCCTCTGTTGGAGAAAGTCTTACCTCTCGGTAACCTACCTCATCGTCATAAACTGTTGCCTCCGTTGGTATAATGTAACGTCCTTTATGGTTTTTCCCAGAACCAGTAAGTTCGAATCTATACGTGCGGGATTTATCCCAATTTCTTAATTTAGCCATGTTTAACTTTTAGTAATGTCTTGTTTTGTCTGTTTTTAAAATAAGGGGTGTTTAGCTGGCACACCCCTCGAAGCCGATTTTATCATTTACCGATTAAGGCATTTGCAATTGTGCGAAAACGAATGCTTCAACGTCAGTTGCATCAATACCTAAGTAAGAAGTGATTGAGATTTGTCCGTGACGAGTAGTGTTTTTACCAAACAATGCACCGTCAGTGTCCATCTTGTTCAACAATCCTTCATCAGTACCGATAGTGTTATTCAAGTAACGAAGAGTTAAGTAATCACGTACTTCTCCGCTTGGTGCAAGAACACCACCCTGAGGTACTAACAACATTTGGTAAGCTTTAGGAGAAGCAACTGTGTTAGCTCCAGCTAGACGAGCTGAGTTCCAGTAAGCATACTTTTTGAAGTCGTAGTTAACACCTTTGATTTTGAATGCAGTATCGTAGTCGAAGATAACACGAATGTCATCATCAGAACCATTTTGAACTACAATCTGTACGTTAGCTCCAGCGTTAGCTAGGAAATCTTGTACTGCGTAGTAAGCCTCTGGTCCAGCAAGACCACGATAGTTGTTTGCACGTCCTGTACCGTCAATAGCACGAGAAAGGTCAGTGAAGAAAGCGTCGTTAAGGACAGCTCCTGCACCACCACCGTCTAGGGCAGTACCGTACTCTTTAACAAGAGCAACTAGGCCAAGTGCGTTATTGTTTTCGTTACCTTCTGAAGTAACTGAATCAGCCAAGTCTCCGTCGATGAGAGCCATCTCTTTCACATCAGTGTGTTGACGAGTGATTGAGGTAGCATCTAAATCGTAGTAAGAAACACCGCCACGACGCTCGATTTTAATCATCGAAGCTAGGTCAGTGTAAGCCTTGTTAGTACGAAGCATAGAGATCTCGTTCTGACGACCTTGCCATCCTTCATACTCTCCGTCTTGTTGGAAAGAAGCCTCTTGAACTTTAGGACGACCTAATGAAATAAATTCTGCATCGTCAGCTGAGATAGTTGCAGCCTCTACACGAGAATCTACTGGTTTAATGTCAGCAGTGTGTGCTCCAGCAGTATCTTTATCTACAGCTACAACTTCAAAAACAATGTCTGAAGAGTTTTCTCGGAACCAAAGACCAACAGCTGGTGCTGAAAGAGTTTCGTCTGCGTCAGTGTAGTTCTCTACAGTAACTGTAATTGGAGTATCTGCATCTGTTACTTCTACGTCAGCTGTTACAGTGAACATGTTACGAGGTTTGTTGAAGTCAACTAACATTTCGTACTGACGTTGTCCGGTTTGTTTGATCTTGCCAGATGCTTCTAGTTCAGCTACAAGGGAGTCTCCAGTAATAGGAGAGAAAGCTCTGTGGAAATCTAGGGCATTCGACGGGGTCACCAAACCAAGCGATAATAATACCTGCTCGCTTACTTGATCGATTGCGAAGCCGTGTTGTGGGGTATGTGCCATTTTTAAATCTTTTCTTTAAATTTTTAAAACTAAATTTGATATTTTTTTATTTATACTTACCCATCTTTTCGTCGTATCTTTGTCGGAAACTTTCAAACTGAGCTACTGCTCTATCTTTAGGTTGTCCTTCTTTAGATACTCTTCTGGGTTCGTCAGAGTAGTTAACAACTTTTTCCTTTACGAATTTTTGCTTGAACTGCGCTGTAAGTTGCTTAACGTAACTTTTGATGATGTCTGGTGCAAATAACTCCATAGCTTTATCGCTCACTAACCTTGTGTAGTCGACTTCGCCTGTTTCAGGATTCTTTACATACTTATCATCGCTAGGGTGGCCTTGGTAGTTCTCAAGATAATTCTTAAGAGTTTCCTTTTGTTCTGGCGTAAGTTTGAAAGTTACATCTGAAACTACCTTGTCTCCTGATTCAACTTCGTAGTCAAACTTTTGCTTGAAGCCCCCTAATTTAGATACTTCTGCGCTTATAGCTGGTGTCCAAACTTCCTCTCGGAATTTGTTGCTTTGCTCTACTAGTTCTGTTGTGTATTCTTCGATAATCTTAGAACGGTCTGCTGTTACCTCTACGTCCAATTCGACTTCCGGTAACTCTAAAGACTCTTGCTCTTGTTTTAATAGCTGTTTAGCTTTATGTACGTCAGCTTTTAGTAGTCTTTCCCCTCTCCTAATTTTATCGTCAATACGTTGGTTGTACTCTTTTATACGCTCAATTTCATCGTCCAACGCATCCTCGGGAATATCTCTTTTCTTAAGTCCTATTCCGTAATCATCCTTCAGAGCATCTGAGATATCGTTTGAATCCCAAGCAGGGTTCTCTTGCTGTAGTTTAAATTTGAGTAATTCCTCGTTAGACATCGAGTCTACATCAAGGTTTTTGAATTTAAAGTACTTAGATACAGTGTCGTTATGCTCTTCAAGATAATCTTTTAAGTTGTACTTAACTTTATCTTTTACTGTAGTTGGTTGCGGTTCAGGTTCTTGAGGAGATTCCTCTTCTTCATAAAATGAAATAAAAACTTCTTCCTCAACTGGTTCTAAAGTGTTAGTATCCTCTACTACAGGATTATCCTCTTGTGAGGTTTCTACTTCGCTATCAACTACTTCTTCTACATTCTCAATATTATCCTCTACTGCTGGAGTGTCTTCCACTACCTCTTCAACCACAGACTCTGTTGTAGATTCCGTATTGTCGGGACCCCACTCCTTACCAATAGCTGATAAAAATGAACTTCTATCTACTTCTGCCATATTAACTTTATTTGTCTATTTGTTTGTTTTGCAAATTTAATAATAATATTTCAACTCATTTTCATGTGGTTACATGAGTCCTAATTGCTGAGCCATTTCGCCTGCCTCCTGTTCGCTAATTTCTCCAGAGTCCAAAGCCTGCTGTATTTGATCCGCTTGCATAGCCATCTCTTGTTCTTGTTGCTGTGCTTGCATTTGTTGCTCTGTCTCTGAAGTTGATTTGAACTGCTTGTTAAGTGCGTTACTGTAGAAGATCTGCATCAACTGTTGCTGTTCTGGTGTCAATGTCTTACCATCTAACTCCGCCTGAATCAGCTTCTCTACAATATCCATAATCTTAACTTCAGTAGAGTTCTCTCCTTTAATCTTCCATTCTTGAGCTTGAAGGCTGGATTGGATTTGGAAAGTTTCCCGTTTAGCCTCTTCTGTACGAACCGCCATGTCCCCTTGGGCTTGAGCCTGAAGTTGTTGTCTTTCTACCTCTTGTTGCCAAACTCGTTCTTGATTTTTCTTATACAGGAATCTCATGTATTTCTCAGCTAGCTTAACATCTTTCAACCCCATTATCAATAGGGCATCAGGCATAGTTAATTCCCTTGCTGTTACACTGGCCATAACAAGAGACTGAAGCCTCTCCTCGTCCTCTTTAGTTATTTGAGGATCGTATTTAAACTCATAATTACAGGCGGTAATATCCTTCCTATTTTTAATAAACTCTACATTCTCTTCCCCTAAGTATTTAAGATACCCCTTGTTAACGTCTCCGTAGGTAAGGACATCTAAAATTCGTATACCTAAGTGCTTAACTAGGGTTTGAGTAGCTTTAAGATAAGACCTGTAAATGTAGTAGGTAGCTGTTTGGGATATGGCAATCTGAGTCTGTATAGCCCCGTTACTCATTCTATTTACGTTTGCTGTACCTTCTCGGTTAGGATTTATCCCAAGCGTGTCTCTAATGTTATTTAAAGCATTGTTATAAATAGTTAAATACGTGTTAATGTCGTCTGATATAGACAAGTTCATAGGGATTACGGGAGGGGCGTTGTCCACCATTCCGTTTTCCTTCTTACGTTTAATATACAACTTACCCGTCTGTTGGTAAATGTCATCAATTTCTAAGGGGCTCATCGTCCCATCTCCTAAGTCGATGTCCATCAGAGCTTCATAGTCAATCATGTATCCCACGGGCGGGTGAGACGCAATTGTCATTTTCACACGAAGCATGGCAATGTCCATTTGCTGAATCTCCGAAATGACTTTAGCCACCGCAGACTCTTCTAGCATACGTCCTCGGTTGTCAGGCATGAAGAAGATGTATGGACACAGTACTTTTTCCTTTTCTTTACCTTCACGTGTCTGGTTAAAGCTCTCTCCCCATTCTAAGCACACTGGACAATCGGAACTTCCTGCAAACCAACCCTCGTAAGAAGTTTCAGGATGTACTACACCAGTTCTTTTCTTATTGTTTGAACGGACTTCTTCTTTGTTAATATTAAAGTCAATATCGAATACCGCTTTTCCGTAGGAGTCTTCCCCCTCTAAATATCCCACATTCTTAACCGTTCTTTTCCATACGTGATAAACAGGTACTGTAAAATCATCGTAAGGTCTAGCACTGGAACTTCTCCAATCTTCGTTGAATGACCCCCTGAGCAAGTAATAATTACCAAAGTCTGTCCTGTACTTATGAGCTAGTTTATAAAGTAGTTCTTCTTTTTCTCTAGGGAAATCGAACCTATCTCTTAACTCCCCAATGGTCATAGTACACTTACTTCCAGCATACGCAATATCTGAGAAGTCTTCTAGGGCTGATTCATCATATAAGGCGTCCTCAATAGGAATGAAATCTACTCTAATTTTACCCTTTCTGTCTACATAGTGTCTGTATCCCCCAAAGTGAACTTGAAACATGTCACTTAAGAACTGCCTCTTCATACGATCTATATCAGAATCATTCAGAACTTTCTCTACCATTTCAGCCATTAAAAGTTCTTCTTTTTCTTCCGAATTTAAAGAGGTGATTAAATCCAACTCTTCCTCATCTTGAGGTACTTGTTGTGTGGGGTCCTCTACAGGGAATCCGACATTAGCGGATAGGTTATCTATAAAGTCCTTATACTCCATTCTGAATTTGAGGTCGGTTTTCTTCCTCTCTTTTCTCTCTTGTATATGTTGTGACTTACCAATAGCCTTTGGAGTTTCTTTTAATTGCTGGTAATCATCTACAACAATCTTCTCGAATTTTTGAAGTACTTTAGTTGGAGTGTAGTTAATGTTAACATACTGCTTACTACCTTCTATGTTTAACTCATCCAAGTATATCTGCAAGGGTTGCTTACCTTGAGCGTACATTCTACTTTCAGAAATTAGACTGTCTCTTTTTTCTCTATATGATGATGTAGCATCTAAAATAGCTTTGAAAACTTCTATGCCGTATTTCTGACTATCTTTAACCTCGTTAGGTACGTACATTGGAGGAAACCAAGATCGTCCCTCTGATTTAAAATCTTTTGACATATTTCTCAGTAACTTAGTCTGTTAATTATCTTCCCTCTTCTTAGGAATTTGATATTACTATTCTGTTTTTTAATTTCTTTAATTGGTGCTTTCAGGCCCATTATAGCCATGCCACTGCTCATAGCTCCGTCGTAGTCTGTACGATTGTCTATATCAAAGTGTAGCCTATCCTCTAGTATCCTCCTGAACCATATCTTATTATGATCACTGTAAGAAGATTCTACCATTAGTGTTAAATGTTCTTCCCTGCCCTGTTTATCTTGTGGGGCTATACCAAATATCTTCTCCCCATCTGATTTTCTCTTAGTCTCTATAAGATATTCATCTAACTTGTTTTCTACAAACCAGTCAACCCAGTCTGTAGGGGCCCGCTCCCCTAAGCATTTAATACCATAGTATATTAAACCGTTAGCAACCTGCTCGTGGAACTTAGACTTCGTATCTGGCCTACCTATAAAAAAGGCAACTGGCATACCACTATTGTCTGGGTCTAAAGAAGAATACCTTTTCCAAACAGTTACCGAAGCGTCTGAACCCCCTTCTCCCGCCTTCTTAGCGTGAGCAAATGGGTCTAATCCTGCGGCACCGTATGCAGTATTACCCGGTATCTGCTTTCCATATTTACTCTCCCACTTATTAGCTTCTTTTTCAGATAGTAGTTCCTTAACGTACCACATTCCCTTTTCATCATCTACAAACTTTACTCGGCCGTTAGGGTTTTTTACAAACCATCCTCTTCTCCCATTCTCATCTCTTTCAGGGTCCCCTCCTTTTTCTATAATTTGCTCCTTTACTTTCTCCAATTGGTTATTAATATCTTCTACATTAAAATAACATTGGTTGTTAGCTGATTTAAATACCTCTTTCCAATCAAATGGGAATTTACGAATTTCCTCTGCTAACTGCTCTGGGTTTTTAGATAACGCCTTCCTGCGTATTGACCTGTATTCCTTAGCCCCTATGTTAGGGTTAGGGCAAGCGGGCTTACCTGTGGTAGGGTCCTTCACTGTTTTAAGGTACTCTGTCTGCTCAGGGGTAGGGCTCTCTACTACCGAGTTTCCATATTTATCTATATACCCTAATACCCCCTTATATCCGGGTATAAAAAACCTCTTCAATCTGCTAGGGGTTTGGCCCATTTCATCCGTACCTTCTATGTGATCTGAACTATCCCATATACTTTTAAAGTTAGCCCCTCCAGAATCCATGGCGTTTACTGTACTAAACATCAGTACTTTACCGACAACCGAGGCCCCTGTAACTAAAGTCTCTGATATTTTAGAGAATAAGATACTTATATCCGCCTCTTCTACTTTAGCGGCCTCATCTAGTATAATAGTTCTAAGTCGTCTACCATCATAAGAGTTCTCCGCTGTAGCCAACCACCCTGCCCTGTTGTTAAGTCCCTTAGACTTCTGCATAGTTGTAGAGGTGTTATTCTTAGATACTCTTTGTGCTGGAGTATTAAAGAAAAGCTCTTTCTCCCCAATAGTTCTCATAGAGGGCATTAGGAATGGAGGTAGATTTTCTAACGAGAACCTTATCATATAGTAAAGTTCTTTAGCATCCGTAGATGTTTTAGAAACAATCCCGTGTAAGTTATTCTGTTCCAGAAGACACACTAAAAGCTGAATTGATGCTCCCATCGAGGACATACCCAATCGTCTACCTTTGATTCCACAAATGCCCAATGTAAATGGATCTTCATCTACTGCTTCAAAGAATCTAAAGAACTCTAGGGAAGTATCTCTATAGTCTGGATAAATACCTTCCTGAAGAGTGTGCCACTGGTGGAAGAAATAACAGTACTTGTTAAAGTAAGTAGGTTCTCCATTAATCATCATCCACTCCCCAAAGTTTATTCTCTCTATTTCATCTTCATACCACTCTAGTTGACCCGATTCTGGATTTTTATACCAAACATCGCCTAATTTAGGGTCTGTGTTCCAACTCCATTGTAAGTACTCCTCATGTCTCCTCCAAAGTTGATCTTTCTTAGGTAAGTCGGAAAATCTAATATTCTTCTTAGCTGGCATAGGTGGCTCTTGGTACTTAAGACCTTGAACGTCTATAACTCTTCCCTTTTTTGCCATAATTACTTCCTACTTTCTTTCTTCTCTTTAATTCTTTTCTGCATCTGTTCAAATGCGTTTTCGTCTGGGTCTAACTCTATTTTAAGGTCTTGAGCTTCATTAACTACTTCTGGTAAGAGCTCTTCTGCTGTCTTGGCTATCTCTGTGAATAATTCACTATTCTTTAACATTAAGAATATTCTTTCCACAGATTTATCTGAACCGTCTGGAGTTAAGATTACACATTCCTCCACCCTTCCAGAAGCTATCCTGTCTAAATCCTCTGCCATAACTCCAGCTACCTTATCTGCTGACCTTATAAACTTATCTATAGAAGAGGTACTTTTACGAAGTAGCTCATCCTCTAAACCAGATATATATTCGTCTATCTTAAAGTCTCCGCTTCTAAGTTTTTTATTAATAACCATAACATAAAAATAAAAATGCCCCGTTGTTTGTTGTAATACTACGAGGCAAATTTACTAAAAATTTAAATTGATATTGTTAAGTGGTTATAATCATCTCAATATTATTCTCATGCACTAGATAATATTCCTCACCTTTTAAGTTAACAGTATGCGGGTTCTTGAATGTAATCTTAGTGCCTTCACACAGGTTTGATTTAGCATCTTCTGATAACCCAGTCCCCATAGATAAAATAACTCCGCTATTTTTCTTAAACGCTAAATTGTCATCTTTTTCAGCAGGAATTAAAATACCACCGACTTCAGTGAAGGCTTCCTTCTTCTCTTCCTTATACTTCTCTACTAAAACTCGTGCCCCTAACGGCTTAAATCCTAATTTAAAATCTTTTTCCATATTGTTTTGATATTTTACTTGAACTTAATTCTCTATCTACTTTAGCTTTTCTCATTACAGAGTCATACCACTCATCGGAGTCTACTACTGCGTAAGCATCTTCGTTTTGTATATCAACCCTTATAAGTTTCTCTCCGTTATGTTCAAATTCATAATCTCCCCCCAACTTTAACATTACGTACTGACCTACTTTAAATTCTTTACATCCATCCCAAACTTTCTTAACCTTGGCTATGTCTCTTCTTCTTCCCTCATAATCGGGGGATAGGTCTAAGCTAGAATGGGCGAACTTTCCGTAGACGGGTTCACATATCAACACGCCCTCTCGAGGCTCTAATTCACCAGACCTCTCATCAATTCCAAAGACGATGTTGTAGTTATCTACCTCGAATAGTTTGTTGCCACTATCATCAACCATGAGATGCTGGGATTCCCCGTCCGAGTCTTGAAATGTAAAGTGTCTGCATATAGCCCGTTGACCAACTTTGAACTGAGCACCCTCAGATGCCCAAACGATTGTTCCTATAGTAGGTCTAGTGTCTCGGTTGTCTGGGTTGTATTTAGTTTCTATCTTAAGAACTACTCCTGTATCTCCTAACTCCAGCCACTCTCTCTGCTCTAGGTCGCAGGTCATTAGATACCTGTCTTTCAATTCGAACTTGTTTTTCTTAAAGTGGTTTTTAAAATATTTCCAATTAGAGTAAATCATCGTATTCTTCATATTTTCTCATACCTGTCGCTTTCTTAATCTGTTCTAATACTGCACTGTTACCGAAGCTATCTTTATTTCTTATGTCGTTAAGAAGGTCCTCACCCATTCCGTTTATCTTGAACTTGATCTTACCTACTCTTGTTATTAAACCCTTATCGGCTAAATAGTTTAATCCCTTACGTATCGTGTGAGGTGTTAATGTGGGTATCTCTATATTCGATACAGTAATTCCTAGTAGGGTTTCTTTGTGAAACAGTAATGTAAGAAGTAGAAGGTAATGGGTTATATTTAGGTCAGTTACGAACTCGTAATTGTACTCATCCAGATGTTGAAGTACTTTAGTGAACTTCTCAAAGTTTTCCAAATGCCTTTCCGATACGTTATTTCTAACTTCAGTCAGTGTATTTTCAAACTTCTCAACCACTGCTGGTGGTACGTAATGTTTATATCGGGTTCTGTAGAATACTGTTCTCGGTTTCTTTCCAACCTTGTTCTGTAACTCTCGGTACCTCTTCTCCCAATTATTAATCTTAGTCTGTAACTTCCTTAACTCCCTTCGGTTTAAGACTCCTATCTGGTGTATTTCCTTCTTATGCTCGTCTTCGATGCTTTTGAGTTGCTCCCTTAGGATCTTAATCCGGTTATCCCTTCTACTAATTTTTTGTTGTAATGCAGTACGAACATCAGTAAAAGTCTTACCCTCTTTCTCAAGGAACTCCCTATGAGAGCGGGCTAATTTACGTCTCATAGGTCTTTTGTTCTTCTGCCTCATATTACTGTCCTAATTAAAAAGGCAATGAATCCTCACCGCTATCTGTAATGTCTACTCTTTCTGGAGACGCTTTGGGTTGAAATGTGTTCAACACAGCGTACTTACCACCTTTACGGGATTCTAATAAGTCAATGTTTACATACCCTTTCTCGTTTTTGTGTTGATTAATGAATGCAATAAACTTGTCTGCCTGTACGCTCAACTTGTCGATCTTACCAAAAGAGGTTTCTTTTTGATCTACGAATAATCCATCTACGTAGATTTTCTCTGATTGTTTTGCCATTTTATCTGTTTTTGTTTACTTTGTTTGGTAGTTCCACAAGGAATCGAACCTTGATCTAAAGATTAGAAATCTTTCGTTTTATCCGTTAAACTATAGAACTAAACCTATATATGGTACTTAACTGATACAAATGTACGAAACGTTTCCTTTACTTCCTAGTCTTTTCTTATATTATTTTGTCACATTATTATTACACTTATAATTAGGAAGTTTGGTTTATTATTCGTACTTTAGCTTTTGTAATCGGGGAGTATTCCATGAGGTTTGAGTTTAATTCCATAGTCAGCTAGAGGTGTTTTCCCGAGACTCTTTTTAGAGATAAAATAGTCGTTGTGGAAGACGGTTATAAAATATACTTAAGGTTAAAGGCCCTTTCGGATTCGCATCTTCCACCTCTGCGTTTCTGATTGGGCTTTTCTTTTAAAAGTTGTTTATGGGAAATATTAACATAATTAACAGTATTACTAACAGGCAGATATCTTCTAATATTACGTTAGAGGGTTTGGTTGACTTTATTAAAAATCCAAACTCTCCCCATGTGCCTTTTATAAATTCTGCAAGAAGTTTTGGTAAGGGGTCGGTTGCTTACGATTCTATTAAGAAGAATAACATACCCTGTGCTATTCTAAACTTCAACCACTCTAAGGGCTACGTAAAGGGTAATACAGTCAGTAAACCTACTGGTTATCTGTACATAGATGTGGATAACAGTTTAGACGTTGATTTATCTAGCGATCATATATCTGCTTACTGGAAGTCTCTTAGTGGAACAGGTTATTCTATAGTTGTTGCTGTCAAAGGTCTTACTAAGAGCAATTATAAGTCAGCTACTATAGAGGTTTCAGATTTACTAGACCTTCCCTTAGACAAGGGTGCTATATCTATTGATAGAGTTACTTGCATTAGCTACGACCCTGATGCTTATTATAACCCCAACGCTGTTGTGTACCATATACAGGCTAAAAGTAATGAAGAAAACTATCACACAGTATTAACTAATACTAACACTCTATATGGGTTAGGACTGTACGATAGTTTTTCTAAAACAAAGGTTAGAGTTTCTACAATAGAGGATTTGTATAAGGGGATAGACTTTAACGGGGAGCCAGTTCATGATTTAGGTACAGGAGGAATGCCTTATGCAGATATTCACTTTAACATAAGAGGGGTAAGTAAGGGTAATCGTAATGTAGCTATGTACTCTACAATTCAGCAGTTGAGGGCTATGAACCCTTGGATGCACAAAGACAGGGTTGTAGCGTATATCAACGGGATTAATAAAAAGGCTTTCAAACCAATGCTGAGTAAGGTGGAGCTAAACAGTATTATAGAGAGTGCTTTTAAGGAGAAAAACCCTAAATTGCTTATGAATAGAACTAGAAGATTCTTGTATAACCCAGATTATGATTTAACCACCAGAGATAAGAGATCCATAGCTATAAAAGAATTAAACAGAGTAAGGGTTGGTAATACAGATATGAAAATAAGGTCAGTACTAGAATGTTGGGACTTTAGTAAGAACGGTAAGATAACCCTGAAGAAGATTGCAAACATAGCTGGAATATCAATACCTACAGTTAATAGGAGGGGGAAGCAACTTAAAGAAATAATAAAAGAAAAAAATTTAGGATTTAAGGGTAATATTTAGTACATTTGTAACATGGTTAAGAAAACAATTACTACCCCGATTGTCCTTTTAAAAGTTAAAGGGAATTTTAAGGAAAAGGCTTCTTTGTTAAACATCACTGCTATAACTAGTTATGAGTCCCACATCGATCAGACTTTTATAGTGGCTAAAGTAGAGGACGAGGAGGGAGTTGCTCCAAAAGTGTCAGAGATTTACAGAGAGATGTTAGGAATTAAAGAAAATGATTTTGTGAGCGTACAATACTCCAAGGCAGGTATAGATTTTATCACACACTCTTGAGTAAATAAGTTAAAAGATTTTTAGTAACTTAGCAATCCGTTTCAAAAAGTAAAAGTTAATTTGATTTAATATATTTTCACTATGAAATACATGGGAAGTAAAAATAGAATAGCGAAGTTTATAGTACCTATTCTAGAAAAATCATTTTATGATAACAACTGTGAGATATTTATAGATGCTTGTTGTGGCGGATGTAACCTTGTAGATAAAATAAGTACCAACATTCCAAGATATGCTAATGACGTTAATAGGTATTTAATTGAAATGTTTAAAGGTTTGCAGAAAGGTATTGATTACCCAATGGAAATTGATAAAGACTTATATGATTTAGCTAGAGATGTTTACAATGGACGAGAGACTAGGTTTGAACATTTAATGAATATGACTGATGATATGGTAGGTTGGATAGGTTGGATGGGATCTTATAATGGCAGATTCTTTGATGGGGGGTACTCAGGGCATAATGTTAAAGGTAGAGATTATATAGGAGAACAAATTAGAAATACCTTAAAACAAATTGAAAGATTAAAAGATGTTACATTCACAAATAAAAGTCTCTTTGACATAACCCCAAAGAAAAAGGCGTTAATATATTTTGATATTCCTTATAAGGACACTAAACAATACGACACATCTAAGAGATTCGATTACGAAAGCTTTTACGAGTTTTGTTACCATCTTAATTTTATCGGGCACAAGGTGTTCATTTCAGAATATAAAATGCCTGAATACTTCAAATGTGTTTGGGAAAAAGAGGTAACTAACTCACTTAATACTAAAAATACATATAAACCAACGGAAAGATTATACACTTTATAATATGTCAAGGTCATTAAAAAGAGAAGTCTACAAAGACAAGCCTATTGCGGAGTACAACAAGAGGTTCAGGAGGATAAACAAGATTAGGCTATCAATGGGTAAAGATCCTTTAAATACCCCGGAGATAACAAATGATTACGATGTGTGTGATTGGAAATATTTAAAAGACGTAAATAACAAGATAAGTAAATGAGAAAATATAAAGGAGAAGTTAAATTTAATTAAATATGGAGGATAGCATTTATATATGAGCAACGCAGGAATTTTCGAAAACGTAGAGCACTTAGACCCCAGATACGATTTCTTGGATGAGTATGTACGTACCATGTACAGGGCATTTTGGACACCAGCTATTTATGAACAGGGTATTAGAGAGACAGATGTCCCTTACTTTGAAAACAATCTACCCTATGTAGACCAAGAGGGGATTAGAAGAGGTATAACACTAATAAGCCTAGTAGAGGATAAGGTAAAAACTTATTGGCCAACTCTAGTATTAGATTTACCCCAAACAATCATTGGGGATGTGGGAGGAGTCTTTGGGCAGTCAGAAGTGACTCATCGGAGGGCGTACCACTCTTTAACTAAGGCTCTTGGGGTGGATCTACAAGAAATGATGAAACACCAAGAACTAGAAGGTAGGGTAAAATACTTAAACAAACACATTGAGCAAGACCCTAAGATTATTGGTAAAAAACGGGTTCTTAAAAAGTTGGTTTTATTCACAGCACTGGTTGAAAGAATTTCCCTATACACATGGTTCTATTATCTGATGAGTTATGCTCACGCTAACCGAGGTTTAAAAACCATAAGTGCTCTTCAATCCACAACATGCGCTGAGGAGAGCTATCACTACAGTTTTGGGATTGATGTAATCAACATCATTAAGGAGCAACACCCTAGTCTGTGGGATGAGTATTTAACAGAGCTAGTGGTTAAGAACATTAAAGATGCTCATAAGGCAGAGCTTAGGTTAATAGATTGGGTGTTCGAAAAGGGGGTACCCTCTCATATAACTAAAGAAGAATTAATAAACTTCATGAACGACAACTTCAATGTGGTATGTAAAGACCTTGGATTAGACCTTAAGTTCAAGGTAGATGCTGACCTTTTTGAAGATAAAAACTCTTGGTTTAACCGTAAGGTATTTATTACAGGAGAACCTGATTTTTTTGCAGATCCAGTTGGTGGGTATGCTAGTACAGAAGTTAAAGTAGATTTAGACACATTTGAATTTTAAATATAGAAGATGAAATTAGAATTTTTAGGAGATCCGCAATTAGAGTTTTTAAAAGAAGGAAGATACATACTAGAAGGGGAGACAGCTCAAGATAGATATAGAGAGATAGTAGATAGGGTAAGAGATTACGAAGAGGAGTATCAAGAGCCGGGACTGGCAAAACGGATGGAGGAGTGGTTAGATAAGAATTATATCCAAGTATCAACACCAGTTCTTTCAAACTTTGGTAGAAAAAAGAGGGGTAATATAGGTAATGTCGGATTCCCAGCTTCTTGTAATATTGTAACAGTAAATGACTCCATCCACGATATATGGGGAAGTGACCTAGAATCAGCCTTATTATCAAAACACGGAGCTGGTGTTGGAGCAGACTTCACTAGAATTACACAGAAAGGAACATTGATTGGAGAAGGGTTTAACTCAAACTCTAAGTTGGATTATATAGAAAGGTTCGTAGACACTGCTCAAAAAGTATCTCAAGGTCATAGGAGAGGGTACTTAACCCCCTTTATCGGTATCGACGATAACGACTTTGATGAACTAATGAGACGTATCGATAAAACAAACTCTAACGAATATGACGTACTAGCAAACAATACTGTAGGAGTAATATTACCAAAAGGTTTTGACGAACGTATTAAAACCGATAAAGAATTACAGAGGCGGTACATGGTTGTCCTTAATGAACGCATGAAAACAGGTCGTGTGTACCTAGTACATGTGGATAACATGAACAAAAACAGTTCTAACGTTTACAAAGAATTAGGAATAGATGTTGAGACAACTAATATTTGTACCGAATTTCTACAGCCTTTATTTGATGATATGACATCAGTATGTGTGCTGTCCGCACTTAACTTGGTGCACTGGGATTATATAAAAGAGCATCCGGAAATTATACGTGATTTGTTCATATTCCTAGATATTGTTAATGAGGAATATGTCAAGTTAACTAAAGGAGTTAAAGGTTTGGAAAAAGCCCACCGTGGTGCTAAGATGAAGAGGGACATAGGCGCAGGAACTTTAGGGTTAGCAGAGTACTTTCAAATCAAAGGGGTTGGTTTTGGAGATCCGATGAGCAGAGCGTATAATAAACAGATATATAAGTTGATGCGGGAGGTAGGAGATCAGACGACAAAAGAACTGGCTGAAAAGTTAGGACCTGCACCCTTAGCTGAGAAGGCTGGTATGATGGTTAGGAACTGCAGTTTAATGATGATTGCTCCAAACAAGTCAACTAGCTTTTTAGCTAACTCTACATCTGCTGGGGTAGAACCTTTCATGAGTAATATATTTAGTAAAAACCTTGCAAAGATTCAGTACATATTTAAGAACAAGCATTTAGAAAAACTACTAGAGGATAAGGGTAAGAACAATAGGGACGTTTGGAAGAGTATTGAGGATAACAACGGATCAGTTCAACAACTAGATTTCTTAACAACTGAGGAGAAGAACGTTTTCAGAACATTCAGTGAGGTCAGCCCTAAAGATATACTAGATTTAGCCTCTGATAGGCAGGTGTTTGTAGACATGGGACAAAGTCTTAATCTGGTCCACCGTAAAAACTATACCATTAAGGACATCTATGACATTCACAAATACGCTTGGGATAAAGGTATAAAAACTTTGTACTACATGTATTCCAGCGCACATGCGGTCTTAGAAAAAGAGGGAGAGTCTTGGGACACTTGTCTAAGTTGTCAAGATTAGGTTTATGTATGTAATATATCGAATATTTAATATGGTTTCGGGGCACCTCTACTTAGGGTGCTCCAAAGACTATAAAAGAAGATTTAGGGAACATAGAAGAAAATTAAATAAAAGAACTCACGCTAATAGTAGGTTACAAAATTCTTGGAATAAGTATGGTGAAAAGGCTTTTACTTTCGAGGTAATATATCAATTTGAATCTGAAAAAAGATATGTATAATAAAGAGATATTTTTAATATCTGTAACAGATAATTTACTAAACTTAGCCGAAGGAGGGTTAGGAGGGGATTATTCCAAGTTTTGGAGTGAAGAAAGAAAAAACAAACACAGAATAGAGGTGTCTAACCGTCTTAAGAAATACTATAAGACGAATAGTACCCATAAACTAAATGCGTTCCTTAATAAAAATGAAGAGGAACTTGCTATTTTAAGGGAGAAATGGTCAGAGTGTAAAAAAGGTTTGAAAAATTGGAACGCTAAGTACCCGCAGAAAATACTTCAAATTAAAGATGGTGTTGTTATCAGAGAGTGGGATAATGTTTATCAAGTAAGGGATGAATTAGGCTACAGAATCCTTTACATAATAAAGTGTGCAAAAAAGTACAAAGGTTTCTACACTCATAAAGGGTATAGTTGGCAATTTAAAAACGAGCTATAGTATATTGTAGCTGCGCAGATTAACATAAACAAAATAAGGGGACCTTTTGAGTCCCCTTTTCACATTTAACGTCTGTTTGTATTATAGATTCATTCCAAAATGTTTAGCTACCTTCTTAACCAGATCATCTATCTCTTCCTTAGGAGCACCATTAATTTGAGCTAAGTAAAGTTTAGCTTCCGGTTCCGATAACACCCAATGAATGTTAAAAGTTTGAAAGTCGTCGAAGTTAACTAAGACTGGCTTTGCGTGATAAAAAGGCAAACCCCAATTCCTACCCGACTCCCGGATTAAAGCATGTTTAGCTACACTCAAACTCTCCTTTCCTAACTCTATTAAGATGGCCCTAAGGGCAGACTTATCCCCCCTATTAAATAATTCCACACTTAGTTCTAATCTCTTACTGTCTAGCAAATCATCAACTGTGATTCCTAGTGTTCTTCCTGATCTCTTAAACTTTTTCATTTAACGCTTCGGCATAAATTGTTTTTAACTTAAAGCCGAAGTTAAGTCTTTTATACTAAATTTCCTAATTAATATTGTAACAATGTTATTACAGCGTAAAGTGAAAGTTTTCCTAGGAAGTGTAAAAGTTATTTATTACATTTGTGACATGGAAGAACAACTGACATTAGAACAAGCCATTATTAGAGTATTGGAGTTCAACAAAGGAGGTGGTCAAGATGTAACATATACCCCCAGATGGATTAAACGAGAGGATTTTAAAAAACAACTGGCTATCTTAAGGGAAGAAGTTAACGAAATTGACGAAGCGTTTGAGAAGAAAGATATGCCAGAAGTGTTGGATGGGTTAGCTGACACACTTTACGTACTGTTAGGGCTAGTCTCCAGATTAGGTTTAGTTGGGGAAATGGTAGGTGCTTTCAAAGAGGTGTGCGATTCTAACGACACTAAGATTTGGCATAACGGTATTAACGTAGCTGTGTTTAAAGAATCTGTAGACCCTGTAACGGGGGAGAAGTTCACCAAGATAGGTAAACCTGAGACTTTTGAACCAGCCAGATTAGACATTAAGTACCCTTACCTTAAAACACTTAAAGAAGTAGATTAACACATGCGGAGACAACTAACCAGATTTGAACGTAACAAGTTAATGTCAATTATAGACAGAGTAAATCCAGTAGCGGAATTAGAAAAGATTGATGAGGATGGAAGCTACGTTTATACAGCTAAAGTAGAAAACATAGTAGTGGGATTCCTTATACCACAAAGACACACTCGAGTAGGTAGATTGAAGGAACCCCTGTTAGACAGAGAGTTAAGTAGAAATATTTCAGCACATTTAAGATTTAAAGATGAGTAAGCGAGGAAAGAGACAATCAGTGAACAGAATGCTGAAGCGTGGTAACGCAGAGGCAAGAGTTAACTACATGACACAGAATGTAGAAATTTGGAGCCGTACTAAGCGCAGTAAAGAGTTTAAACAACTGCACAGTATTATACCAGCGAAAGAAGCTATTCAAGAAGTATTATCAGAAATGGAGGTCGATGATGTCGGAACAGCAGGTTCATAAAAGAGATCAATTGAAGTCTTGGGGATTTAAAATAACCCAAGATGGAGGAGAGTGTTATTACCAGAAGGTACTGGATTATGATGACTATTTTAACTCTCCGTTCCTATACACCGAAAAGGTTAAAAGAAACGGCCACATGGTGTACCTATGGGGTAAAGAGGAGCCTTTAACGGAGAGTGAGATAGTAGAGTTATTAGATCAATATAAAAAGGAGGATTAAATGGATATTAGTATGTGCTGGAATGAGGAATGCCCCTCTAAGAATGAGTGCTACAGATTCACAGCAACTCCGGAACCGTTGTATCAAAGTTATGCGGATTTTGAACCTCTTGAAGGGGAGGATAAGTGTGAGTATTTTTGGGACAATACGGAGTATAAATAGAGTAACAAATTTAAACATATACAATTTTGGAAAAGTATCATATTACAATTTATTTTAAGGAAGGTGGTAGTGCTGAGTATGTAGGTACAGGTAGGCCATCTGCGAACTCTGAAGAAATCATGGTTAAATCTCCTGACGGGTCTGAAATAATCATAGACAGAGAATCAGTTAAACTGTTTATAGTAAAACCCTACGCAGAGGGGTAAGTGTAAATCTGCACTATAATTTAGATTTGAACCCGACTGTCGTAAGATACTCGGGTTTTCTTTTTCAGATTTTCTTAGGAAGTTAGCAGTATAATGCTTATATTTGTGACATGAGCACTAAGAAAAAACCAAACGCATTTGTATTTGATATTGAAACTGATGGTCTCTACGATGAGGTAACCAAGATACACTGCTTGTCTTACATAAGACTTGGGGATTCAGAAGTTAAGTCTATAACAGACATGGAGAGAATAAAACAATTCTTCTTACAAGATGACCTAACACTTCTCGGCCACAATATAGTCGTCTACGATATACCTACAGTCAAGAAGGTATTAGATTTTGACTTCACACCCAAGAGAACTGTAGATACTTTAGGTATAAGTTGGTATTTAAACTCCAGCAAAGATGCGTCTTTTAAACACGGTTTAGAGTATTACGGAGAAAGGTTTGGAATACCTAAGCCTAAGATTGACGATTGGGAGAATCTGACAGTGGAAGATTATGTTTTTCGTTGTCAGGAGGATGTCAAGATAAATTATAAATTGTGGTTAGACCAACAAGCTCAGTTAAAGTACTTATACGAAGATGATTGGAGAGAGGTTTTTAGGCTTATAGATTACATTACTCTAAAACTAGATGTTGTAGCAGAACAACAGGAGAATAGGACTCTACTAGATACTAACTTAATAAATTATGAAATAAACAGGTTAAGTGCTATAGCGAAAGAGAGTCGTGAAGAGTTATTATCAGCAATGCCTAAACAACCTATTAAGTCTAAGAAGAGTAAGCCCAAGAATGTCTACAAACAAGATGGGGAGTTGACCACATACGGAGCGAAGTGGTTTGAGTTCCTAAAAGAGCTTGGGTTGCCTGAAAGTACGGAAGGGGATGTTACGTACATATCGGGATACGATGACCCTAACCCAGATTCTATGGTTCAAATAAAAGACTGGTTATTTAGTCTAGGTTGGGAACCGCAGCATTTTAAATATATTAGAGACAAGAAAACAAACGAATTTAGAACTGTTCCCCAGATTACAAACGAGAGGGATGGTACAGAGCTTTGCGAGTCTGTATTAAAACTGTCTGAAAAAGTTCCTGAAATAAACGCACTTGCTGGGTACTCAACTGTTAAACATAGGATAAAACTTTTCGAGGGGTTTCTAAGAGACATGGATTCGGAGAATAGGTTACAGTGGGATGCTGGAGGTTTCACTAACACCTTTCGACTTAAGCATAGGAAGGTAGTAAACCTACCAAACCCTAAAGCACCTTTTGCAGAAAATATTCGAGCTGTCTTTATAGCTGACACTGGGGAATATTTGGTTGGAAGTGATTTAAGTGGTATAGAAGATGCGACTAAACAACACTACATATTCCCCTTTGACCCAGATTATGTTAAGTCTATGCAAACAGAGGATTGGGATGCTCACCTAGACGTTTGTATTAGGGCCGGACTACTATCTGAGGAGCAGGTTGAAGACCACAAGTCAGGTAAAGTTTTATATAAGGAAGAGAGGCAAAAGGGCAAGACAGTTAATTTTTCTGCGACATATAAAGTGGGAGCTAAGACTTTAGCCAGAACTATGAAGGTTCCTGAATCAGAGGCTAAGAAGATACTAGACGCTTACTGGGAAAGAAACTGGGCCATTAAGTCCTTCGAAAAAACTTGTACGGTAAAGTCTATAGGAGATCAGATGTGGGTTAAGCAACCTATTTCAGGATTCTGGTACACCCTAAGAACACAGAAGGATATATTCTCAACAGTTAATCAGGGAACCGCTGTGTACGTTTTTGATATATGGTGTAAGCACTTGAGGGAGTTAGGTATCAGATTATCAGGGACATACCACGATGAAGTCGTTCTGAGGGTCCCTTTCAAAGAGCGGAGTTTTCAAGAAACCAGAGATCTGATAGGTAAGTCTATGGAGTTGGTAAACGAAGAATTAAAGCTGAATGTGGAGGTTAAATGTTCAGTAGATTTTGGAAGAACGTATTTAGATGTTCATTAATATAAAACAAATATGGAAACTTTTAAAATGATACTAGGAGGGATAATTACAGTAGTTATCGTCGTAGGATTAGTAGTGCCAACCGTATTACACTACATCACCACACTTAAGGAATGTAGAGAACTTCGGAGGCAGATTGATCAAGAACGTAAAAGACGAGAAAACAATTTGAGAAAAAAGTTAGGAAGTAAAGATTAATTTTAGTATAATTGTACTATGAGAAACAAACGAACTCCTCGGAACAAATCTGTACAAGAAGAGTGGGGCTTAGAGCCACCAGATGGGGAATACTTGGGAACTAAAGAAGAACGTAAGAAAGCTAAAGAGGCAGACAAGCGCAAGTCATTGAAAATCACAATGATAAAAAATAGACTTAGCGAGTTACACAGAAACAACATTGTAGAGAGTCCTGAAATAGATAGTCTTTTAGATGATTTGAGTAAGGAGTTGGAGTCGTTAAATTTTGGTTGGGGTTTAGAATAAAATAAAATATGAGAGTAGAGTTATTAGGAGTTTTTGGGGACGATAACATGGTAGTTGATGTAGCCAGAGTGTCCTATAATAAGAGTTCAGAAAATTACACTGAGGAGCAAAACGAAAGGTTGGTGAAATTCTTAGCTAGGGAGGGACATTGGTCTCCAGCAAGCCACCCTCAACTTCAGTTTAGGTTGACTGTACCTATTTACGTAGAACGTCAATTGGTTAAGTCAGAATCTGGAAGGGTTTATAACAGTATTAGTGGCAGATATGTGGATTTTAGCGACACATACACTAAGATACCTTACGGGGGGTGGAGAAAGCAATCTAAGTCGAGTAAACAAGGTAGCGATGGTCTTCTAGATAAAGAGGGTCAAAGGTTGGCTAATAACATTCAGTCTAGTATAGAGCTATTAGCAAGGGATTCTTACAAGAAGTTAATAGATTTGGGTGTCAGTAAGGAGCAAGCCAGAACCGTACTCCCTCTGAACCTAAACACAACTATGATTTGGACAGGTTCTCTATACACCTTGATACGACTATGCAATCAAAGAATCAAAGATGATGCGCAAAGAGAAACTAGGGTTGTGGTGGAGAAGATGTTAGAGGAAGTTAAGAAAACGGGAAGATTCAATAAAACTTTAAAAGCCTACGGTTATGAGTAAATATACGTTTACAATAGAGACAGATGACCTAGATGAGTTCCAATCAATAGTCAAACATTCTGATTATCAGGCACTTGTGTTTCATTTAAAAAGCAATTTTCATAGAAATTTCTCGAATTTACCAGAGGATTTAGAGGGTAAGTCTTTTTATGAAGGAATTGAACATGTTCTTGATAAGTTATATGAAACGTTAGATCAATTTGATTAATATGTCTAGGAAGAAAACAACAGAGGAATTTATAAAAGATGCTGAAAATACTCACGGGGACAAATTCGATTACTCGAAAGTAAATTATGTGGACGCTAGAACCAAAGTATGTATCATCTGCCCTAAACATGGGGCTTTATTACGAACCCTAATAATCATTTGATGGGGCAGGGTTGTCCTAAGTGCGCAGGCAGGGGAAAAACAACAGAGAGTATTATTAAAGAATTTAAAATTATACATGGTGATAAATACGACTACTCTAATACAGAGTATATACCCCATGAAAGAAAATTAAGTATCATCTGTCCAGAACACGGCGAGTTCTGGCAATCATACACAAAACACGTGTCAGGTTCTGGGTGTCAAGTATGCGGAGAGATTATTAGAAAGAAAAGTGTGACTAACAACAAACTGTCTAAGAAATTTAAAGACTTAATCCAACCCGAAGAATACAAACTAATTCCTCTAACACAGGGGCAGTTTGCTAAGGTGGACAACGAAGACTTCGATAGGTTGAAAGGTATTAATTGGTGTGCAGGCCCGCTAGGATACGTTGTTAATAAAAAATTTGGAAGGATGCATAGATATATTATGGATTGTCCAGAAGAAATGGTGGTTGATCACATTAACCACGACACCTTAGATAACAGAAAAAATAATTTAAGAATTGCAACACATCGTCAGAATAATTTTAATAGAAGACCTAGTCATGAAAGTAGTAGTCAATATAAAGGAGTTTCTTGGAACAACGAAGCTATTAAGTGGTCTGCTAGTATAAGGTTGAATGGGGAACAGATTCATTTAGGATTATTTAAAAATGAAAAAGAAGCCGCGGAAGCTTATGATAAAAAGGCATTGGAATTATTCGGAGAATTTGCTTACCTAAACTTTCCAGAATTTAAACGAACACCTATATGAAAATTAACATAAAAGTAGGTAACAAAGAACTACGAACAACAGAAAGTACTAAAGGACAGCCTTACATAGAGGTAGTGCAGTGGGACACGGAAGAGGAAAGTTGTATTACGTTGATGTACTGGCTAAATGATTATGAAGAAATAACAATGAAGACAGTTGAAAACAGGGTTTTAGATTACATGACACCGGATGAGTTCTTTTTCTTTCACAAAATAGGTAATAAAATTATAGAAGGTTTACGAGAATGGAGACAGAATCAGCAGTAAGGCCCCTCGAGTTGGAGGTTAAAACAAACGGACACAATTATAAGTTGTACATGGTGCAAGATAACGTGTACATTTACAGACAGTTAGATAAGAATGACGGATCTACAGTAGGGTTTGAGGCTTTCATTGCCCAGACCAGACCTGCTGAAACCATACAGTCGAAAGAGTACCCTCAGAGGCATGTCTATCCCACGGAAAGGGATTGGGGTCACAGAGCTTGGACCCTACGAGCCTCTAGCACCAAAGAGGAATTACTAGATAAGTTTAAGGAAATGCTTAAAATAGCTGAACTAAGGGATAAAAGTAAAATAGAAAAAGATGTTAACGTTTAATACACATACCGAAAAAGTTGTAAAAGAAGTTTTGTTCAATAAGGGGTACATCTCGTTTGAGGACTTTAAAAGAAGATTGGGAGACGGAGACACTACGGCACTATTCGAATTAGAGTCCGTTCTTCATCAATCAATGGTTGAATATTCTAAGGGAGTGGAGAGATACTACGAAGGAGTTAACGAAACAGATTAAGCTATGAAAGACGAAGAAAACGAACACGAAGAGGGGCTAACCCCAGTTTACAAAATCCCTAGATTACACGCAGACTTCTGCCGAATGGTTTGCACAGACAGGGAAGATGAAGATTTAGCACACGCTGAGTTGTACTTAGATAGTATTTACAAGATAATCCACGAGAGGGTAGAAGAGTTGGCGGATAGTGAAGATGATTTTGAAGATTCGGAGATGTGTGTTTCTTTTGAGCTAACAGATGCTAAGTTAGAGATAAAGCAAATAGTCTTGGGTAGATTAATGGATAGTGGATTTGACTGTTTCACGGCAGTAGATACTGAGGAGGAGGCGGAATACCTGAGAGACTTAGAAAGTTTGAGCGAGTATGACGATGCGGTAAGAGAAGCTATGGAAGATTATCAAGAGAGTGCTAACAAATTTATAATTTACTGGTAATCCCCAGAGGTACCCATTTCAGGCACAATAATTAAAAGTGGGGTACATGGTTACAAATAAAAAGATAATTCAAAATACATATACACCTATATAGTGAAAACAACAGAAAAGAGGATGTTAACCATCTTGGTCCCTACCACCAAAGATCGTTACGACAATTTTAATCAAGCTATCCAGAAGCAACTGTATGATCAATACGACAGCTTACCTAGAGAAGATAGAGAAAAGGTAGAAATAGTTATTTACGTAGACAACCGGGTTGTAAAGATTGGGGAGAAGCGTAATTTAGCTCTCGGGTTGTCCCACGGGGTGTACACGGCTTTTGTAGATTCTGATGATAGATTGGCACCCACTTACCTAAAGGACCTTCTATATGCAACTAAGTTTGGAGCTGACGTTATTACTTTTAGGAGTGAAGTATCTTTAGACGGTAGTGAACCTAAGTTGTGTTTGTTCTCCAACGCTTTAGATTCCGATAGGGACTCAGAGGATTGTTATTACAGATTACCTAACCACCTATGTGCTGTAAAAACTTACTTAGCTAAAGAAGCTGGGTTTCCTAGTAACAAGCAGATGGGGGAAGATGCCGAATACTCTAAGCGGTTAAAGGGTCTTTTAAGGGACGAGCACCACATTGGTAAAGTACTTTACTACTATGACTACAGCACTATTACTACTGAGACTCAGATGAATACAAAGGCTCCTGACTTAGATGTAGTTATCCTAAGTGACGCTACTAGAGGGGATGAATTTAAGACAATGACTCAAACCACTATTGATACAGCTATTAAAGGGGCTAAGGGGCACCGACTAAACTTTATTGTAATTGAGACATGTCCTAACACTAAGTACTACGATGCGCAGACAATCACCCCTATTGACGCTGAGTTCCATTACAACAAACGCATGAACTTCGGGGCAAGCTTAGGGAAGTCTCCCCGCATCTTGTTCTGTAACAACGACTTAGAATTTACTAGTAACTGGTTAAAACCTCTTTTAGATGCCAATCACAGTTTCGTAAGCCCGTGGGAACCAGACGACATTCGTCAAAAAGGAATTAAAAGGAATACAGTAGGTACAGTTACTGGAAGACACATGAGCGGATGGTGTTTTATGATGACTAGGGAGCTGTGGAAAAAGATTGGAGGTTTAGATGAGGACTTCTCTTTCTGGCACGCAGACTGTTCTGTTATTCAGCAAACGTTAGCTGAGGGGGTTTATCCTATGATTGTGAAAGATTCTGTAGTTAGGCACTTAGGATCTCAAACGTTCAATACCCTAGACTCTGACAAGAAGAACGACTACACGTGGGCAGAGACATACAAGTTTAACAAAAAGTATAATCAAGATAAGTTTAAAGACAACGAGTGGTTTCAATTATGGAAAGAAACGAACAACCAGTAAATATAGGTATTGGAATCACTACTAAGAACAGACACGATATTTTAAACAAGTCTGTAGCTGGGTGGAAGAACTATTATCCTGAAGCCCAGTTAGTTATAGTAGATGACGGATCTGATGAACCTGTTAAGGACGCTAATTTTAGGTTTGACGAGTCTCAGGGAATCTCTAAAGCTAAGAACGTTTGTATAGATTTGTTAATAGATAAGGGGTGTACAGACATATTTTTAGTAGATGACGATATTAGACCTATAGATTCAGAGGGGTTGTATAAATACGTTAACTCTCCTTACAACCATTTACAACTAACCTTTCAGAGGGGGTATAACGGTGTAAAGCTCACTGACGAGATGAACATAAACTATACTAAAGATGGATACGACTTTAACGATTATTCATGTGGTATATTACTTTACTTTAAGAGTTTGGTCTTTGATGAAGTTAGTGGGTTTAGAGAAGAGTTTAGTAAATACAGCATGGAGCATATAGACCTATCATTACAAGTCTACCAATCTGGGCTAACCCCTCACCCGTTTATTGACATTCACAAATCTTTACAGCACTTTTTTTCTTACGACTACTTTGGACTCACAGAGAGTTCTGTTAACGAACAAGAGAGGAGAAGATTGGCTAAATCGAATAAAGAACTATTGATAAACTTGTGGAAAGACAATACTGATGAAAAAATATCAAAATTAATTATGAAGCTTAGTAAATAATTTGTACTATTGTAGTGTTATGAAAAAGGAAGAAAATAAGTACGGTTCAAAGATAATTTACTTAGGGTATTTTCTATTTTACGCAGTAGTGATTTTAGGAGTAGCTAAGTGTAGTAGTGATCAAACTAAGGAAAGTCACCAGCCCAGCTGGTTAGGAACAGGAGGTAACTATGCTGAGTAGTCTCAAGTATAGGTTAGAGTGGCTTAAGATAGTTAACTCTCCGTTTAAATTCCCTAAGGTCAGATTTTATTTTGGGAAGATTAGGGTAGGAACCCCTTATTTCCTGCCCCGTAGGTGGTACAATAATCATGAGAAACCGGGATACTTGAAGGCTGTACCCGCATGGTGGTTTAAGTTGGATGTAGTACCGCTTGGGTACAAGACAAAGTGGACAGAAACCGACTACCGCCACGAGTACGACCCAAGGCTTAGCTTAGTGATTTGCGGTTTGCAAATTGCAATAAGATTTCATTTGGACCCCCGAGTTTGGGAATCATGGTTGATATACGAGAACTGTACAGAGGGGGTTCCTTTAAACAGACTCCGGAAGTGCAGGAAAATAAACCCTAACGTATGGGAAAGTAACGGAGTTAAAACAGATTATTTTTTAAAAGGTTTAAAGAAATGTTGGTATGAAAACTTCGAATAGAGAAAAGTGCATTAACCTCAGAATGCAGGGTTACAAGTTTAGGGAAATAGCGGATAAGTTGGGAATAGCTACCGGAACAGTTAGGTGGCACTTACGAGGCATCCATAAACCTAAACCAGAGGTTTCTATTAAAGATCAGATAGCACACCTTATTTTAGAAAAAGGTATGTCTACTAAAGAGGTGGCCAAACATTTGGGGATAAGCAGAAGAACTGTATATACGTACACTCCCGAAATAGACTTACCAAAGCGGGAGAACCCCCTTAAACGAAAAGTTTTAGAAATGAGAAGATCTGGAATAGGTGTAATGGATATAGCTTCTAGGTTAGGAATCAGTAAGAACTCTATTGTAAATTACTCCAAGGGCTATAAGTTTAAAAAGGTTGGGGGTTATAAGGGAGGTCGACCTAAGAGTAAAATTAAGAAGGTAGTTAAGAAAGAGGAAAGACCTCTTGTACTTAGGGAAGATAGGGATCTGGGGAAAGCACTTACTGTAATCTACCAAGGGTTTGCTTCTAAGCAGAAAGTAGTGATTAAAGTTAGAGACGAGAACTTAACCGCTGAAGAAGCCGGTAAAAGGTGGTGTAACAGAGTTAACAAACAATATTTAGAAAGCTATTATGGGTAAAGGGTTTGAACAATTAAAACAAATGGCTGAGGTTCACAAAAGAGTGTTTGAACGTAGCCTAGCGGAAAGAGACTACGAATCTGCAAGAAAGTTCGTAGAACAGTACATAAACGCACTAGAGTTAATTGACGAACAAAAGAGGAGATATGCTATCAAAAATAATCAGTAGAGTAAGACAAACCTTAACTGAACCTACTAAACAGACTTATACAGGTAAGTATAACGGGAAGCCCCATAAGTACAGGCTCACTAACTGCGTTAGGTGTAAGGAAGAGAAGATGATTCACGGATTCACAGACGTATGTTCAGACTGTAAGAAGAAGGAGAAGGCTGAGAAGTATTACAAGAAGCACGTCAACCCTATACACAGGGAGCCTGTTATAGCTAAACTACCTACAGGAATAGAAGTCAAAGCTCCTAACATGAGAACCCTTAAGAGAACTCTAAACTTAGAGTGGGGTATGAAGGTTCCTAAAGACCAACTACAAAAAACTAACAGTCACTCCTTAGAAGACGGAACAATTTATTGGTACTATAAAAGTATTGTTATAATGTACAAAAAAGACTACTCTGAGGATAGGTTGCTAGAGATCGTAATGAAGCGGTTGAATAAGGAGAACCCGACTAAGGGGAAACCCAAACCTAGAAAAGTCACCCCAGAACTTCGGGAGAAGATACTTCAGATAGTCAATTTGAAATTAACTGGTAAGTACACCGTAGGAGAGATAGCTGATAAGGTAGGGATGAAAAAGGCTATGGTGAACCACATTATCACAGGCAGGAGTTACGGTCACGTATCTGGGATTACTTACAAGAGGGCATATAACAAGTATGGAGAAGGGGGAGATGTTGAATTAGAAAAGGAAAGAGTAGCGTTAAACTATAAAAACAGAATATAATGAGAACTAAAGTTATCGTAGCGGGAGGACGTCACTTTGACAACTCCTCCCTTTTAGAGGAGACTCTAGATAAGTTATTAGTAAATCTAGATAGGGTAGAGATAGTTAGTGGAGGATGTACAGGTGCAGATTACCTTGGAGAAGATTACGCCCAAAAGAGGGGGTACGACGTAACAGTGTTCCAAGCTGACTGGGAGACTTACAGAAAATCAGCAGGACCTATTAGAAATAGAGAGATGTGTCAGTACGCAGATTGTCTTGTAGCCTTTTGGGATGGTAAATCTAAGGGGACTGCAAACGTGATAGAAGAGGCCAATAATCTAGGTTTGAAAGTAAGGGTTATAAGGTACTAATAGAGTTTATTTAAAATGAAAGATAACCCCCTAATTCGGGGGTTTTGTCGTTTAAGGAAGAGGGAAGATTCTTAGAGATACAGTATAGAGAGAGGGTTAGAGAGTTGCACAATAAGAGCAAAAAGTAATAAATTGCAGCATATAGACAACGGTAAAAATAGTAGAAGATTTAAGGGAGAGGAAGGATACTTACATATACCACATAGAGGAATACAGTAAGAGAGCATATACACATAACATACAGTAGAGACAAAGGGGGAGATAGGGAGTACATAGGCTACTGGCATTAGGGTATAGTTTTAAGAGGGGTATACTATTACTCAGGATCATTAAGAAAATAGGAATTTTAAAAAATTTTTACGGGGCAAATTTAAAAGTGGTATATAAGAAGATGGCCGGGATAATCCCATATAATATAGCCCCCTCCCCCTAAAGGGGATATTTATCCCTGAGAGTATCCCCACCCATCTCCAATTTAAATAAATAACCTACCTATTCTATACAAAGACTTTCCAAAATAGGCTTGAGCCTTGTACAAAGGCTTTCAATATCCTAAACTGATTTTGATAAATTGGTTTGGGCTTTCCTGTTTTATACCCATTCTATTGTGGGGTAAATAGCATTAAGGTGCTACTATCTAAGGACGTTTCTCTTGCTGACCTATATTTGTATACCTAATATGTTATCGTGGCTAATACTACAGCACCTACCTAACCGTTAGCCTAATATCGTAACCTAACCTAAAAGCTAATTCTTGAACCTTATCAAACCCTGCATTTGCTGAATTGGTTAAATACTTGTTATACGTACTAACACTGATTATTCCTTTGCATAAATCTTTTTTAGTCACTTTGTGAATCACTCGTAATTGTTCTATTTTTTGTATCATATTACAAAGGTACGGCTAATATTTGGGCATATTGCGCACAGGTTGATTATCCACTCGGGAGAAAAGTTAAATCCGTGCGTCGTTTCTGTTGTGGAATACTCTTAATAGATATATTTTATTGTGGGATGGCTGTATATATTTGTGGGATAATAACAGCCTTAGTGTAGGTCTAAATCAATCTTTACAGCCCTTGCAATGTACTTAAACTTTCTTTGTGGCCTTGTTGCATCCTTATTGTAACTCTGATCATCCCTTGATCATCCTTTGTTGCTTTCCTTATCTATGTACTCTTATTCCTTTGTTATGTGTCCTTACCTTATACTGTGTCTGTGCCTTTGTATAGTATTATCTATCTTTCCCCAATTTTAGCTTTTGCCCCTAATCCATATTAAACCGTTAAAATATCTTATCGCTCCGCTACCTTTGCAACCTTATCTATAATAGTACATAATCCCGCAATTTTAATTTGAAATTATTCTCACTGATTTCCAGATAGTTACAAACTATTTTAAAAATATATTTGCATCGTATTAGTTTTTGTCCTTATATTTGTATCAAGCAATCAGGGTTAAAGCCTAACAGCTACCAAAATTGCGGTCGTTCTTTAAATAGTAGGTACAAACAGATTAGTTACATTAGTGGTTAACATACGGTATATAATAGGTTACGCTTGCAGTATGATTAAATATGCTTAATCCTAAAATGTTTGAAAGTATCTTTCCGCTAAATTAGGTTAGAATGCAATTAAAACTAATGATACAAGTAACTGAATGAGGTTTAAATAAAATATTTTCACTTTTATTTTACGGTCTCAAAAATAATACCTACCTTTGTAACAGACCACAGGGGGAAACTCCTAAAAGTTTAACGTTCTTTGACATACAGTAATGAGAAACGCATAATAAGAATATAAAAGCGCGAAGTAATTACGAAACTTTTAAACTAGCCAATGACGGTTGCAAACCCGTATAAATAGGTGATTAAGTGCGAAGCGTCCCGACTTTATTGTCGGGGGTTCACAAATTTATTTACAAACTTTTAAAAATATATAACAATGGAAACTATAAATATCAAAAAACTAACGTTTAAAAATGAAACGATACAAGAATCGTTCAATATCATGCTTAACAACGGATTTAGAGTATTCGTATACAAGACCGAAACGGTTCAGGATTGTAAATATTCCAAGGATGGTAAATTGGCTTACTTACAGGCTGGTCGTTGGGGAGGAATCCAAATAAGTACAGTGCACGTACCTAATAGAGATATAGGCACGGGCTTTGGGGAAATTCACGGAACCCAATTTGAACCCATATACGATCCTACATTAGAGCAATTAACCGATGGCTTTATGATTGCTCCTAAATGGGCTAAGCAATTAGATATCGCTAAGGTAAAAAAGTACACCCTTGATAACTGGATTGAGAAGGAATCGCAAAAGATACTTAAATACAAGGAAGTTATTTTATAAGCGAAACGGATATGATAACTATAATAGGAGCACTTAAAACATTGTCTTTTTTATTAGGTGTGATCTTAATGGTCAACCTATTTAAAAAGAATTCGGAGTATAACAAAAAAGATAACAACATTAAATATTAAAATTATGGCAACAATAGTATTTATAATAATAGTAATAGCCGCACTTGTGGACAATGTAGACAGACGTTAAAATTTACACAACACTTTAAAACAACATCATCATGAAAGCAAGAACATTAGTAAGATACTATTCTATTTATCGGCAACACTTATTTGATAATAATTTACCCGATGACAGCAATGAAATATCGGTAGAAGAGTTAACCGATTTTGTTGAAAACCAAATATCATTAGAGGATAGATTTAACATAATAGACAGGTTATGAAAGCTAAAGATAGAAAACAGATATTAAACGAAATAAACAGGTTGCATATGCTTTTGGAATGGACACGCAAAGCTTATGAAACGTCAGAAAATTTAGAAATCCACTTAGAGAATTGCAACCTTGATTGGGAAAAACAGAGTGTCTTAACAGAGGAACTTGGCTATAAAGTTAGGGATATGGAAACGGAATTAATTAAACTAAACAACAAATTAAACTAAAACATCATGAATAACACTATTATAACACACGATTTAAGTAGTAGAATTAATTACCCAAACCACCATGTAAGGACGTTCAGTAAACAACCTTTAATTAATATACAAAGTAATGTTCCCATTAATGAGGGGGATGCCCTACTGATTAACGGAGAAAGGAGAATTGTAAAACGTATTATATCTAAAGCACCAACTAATGAGGAGATATTCGAGTTAAACGGTAACGAGGGTCTTTATAAAAGGGGGGTAACTGATTATTACGTAATTAGATTAGATGCAGAATATTTATCACCACAACGGAAACTGTTCTACGACTTTATAGATGGTACCCGTAAGAACGTAAGAAAGTAAATACAGTAATTATGGATAAGGACAATTTAATTAGGCTAGTATCTATTACAGAATTATGAAAGATTTAGATAAAACACAGGTTTACGACCTTAGAGGTATAACCGAAGAACAAGCGAAGGAGTTATATGAGTTGCTGTGCTGTTACAATGAAGGATGGAGTAACGGAAATTACAGGTGGATAAGAGAATCTTTTTCATTAGAATTTGCCCGTCCTTTCTGGACACTTAGTAGCAGTAAGCCAACAACACACATTTCAAC